>Ga0208492_1000812_pt1 | contig 23623 bp, 19 predicted proteins | sample Subbioar_CSW14AB_FD_184820 | JGI IMG/M metagenome (GOLD analysis project Ga0208492, IMG submission 184820) | Serpentinite rock and fluid subsurface biosphere microbial communities from McLaughlin Reserve, California, USA - CR12Mar_CSW14AB (SPAdes) | ecosystem: Environmental > Terrestrial > Deep... | reverse complement strand
GGCGGCTTGCGAAATCGCTCATGCCGTCCAGGTGGTCGCACCAGCCCTTGCCCCAAAAGGTATTCGAGATTTTCCGGCCTTGCGGTTTCACCGGGCTGACAGCGCGGCCCTGTTTCTTGGCGAGAGCCGCGGCGTGCTTCGTGGCCTTGCTCAATTTGTCCCCAACCGACACGTAAGCAGGATAACTCCAGCCGCGATTCCAGCCTCGATTCCAACTCATGGCGGTCCTTCCTGGAACAAAGATGAGGTCGACTTCGGCAGGCTTTCCCCAATCGAGGGGATCGCGATGGCACAAAGCGATCAGAGAAAATCATAACAAAAGTGCGTTCACGAATCCAAAGCTGGTTCGTGAGACTGGTCCCTGAGACCGGTAAGGGAACCGGCTCATTCGGCGGTGGCGCGCTCGACGTCGAGCGCCAGGAAATCGAGCAAGTCCCGGTTCGACATTTCGGTGAGCAAGGGAAATTGCTCGTCCTGGCCGAGAATCTCGTTCGCCAGTTGCGATTTGCCGGCGATCACCTGGTCGATCCGCTCCTCGACCGTGCCCCGGCAGACGAACTTGTGCACCATCACCTTGCGTTTTTGCCCGATCCGAAAAGCGCGGTCGGTCGCCTGATTTTCGATCGCCGGATTCCACCAGCGATCGAAGTGAATGACGTGCGAGCCAGCCGTCAAATTCAGACCGCTGCCCCCCGCTTTGAGCGAGATCACAAAGAAGGGCGGCCCGTCGTCGTCCTGAAATTGCTTGACCAGCTCGGACCTTCGTTTCACCGGGGTGCCTCCATGAAGGACGAGTCCGGTTCGCCCCATGAACGTGGCCAGGAACTCGGCAAGCGGCTCGGTCATGGATTGAAACTGCGTGAATACCAGGAATTTCTCCTGGCGTTCCTTGATCGGTTCGCAAAGCGAGCGCAGGCGATCGAACTTACCGCTTTCCTCGGGCCGGAAACTGCGTCCCGAGGTCAAGGCCCTTTGGAACAGATCGGGATGGTTGCAGATCTGTTTCAATTGCATCAAGGTGGCGAGCACCTGTCCCCTGCGCGCGATCCCCGTCGATTCTTCAAGGGAGGTTTCAAGCGCTTCGAGGGCCTTCGCATAGAGCACTGCTTGCTTCTTGCTCAACGAGCAATCGACGCGCATTTCCGTTTTGCCCGGAAGATCGGGCGCAATCCCTGGATCGGTTTTAAGCCGCCGCAGGATGTAGGGCCGGACTAAACGCCTCAGGGCGCCATACTGGTTTTTCGCTGCCCCCGCCTGGTCCTCCGCTGTGGCCGCTTCGGTGCTCTTGAGGAATTTTTTGAATTGCGCCGCGTTGCCAAGGAGACCCGGACAGCAGAAATCGAACAGCGACCAGAGATCTCCGAGGTGGTTTTCCACGGGCGTGCCGGTCAACACGATGCGCCCCTTGCACGGGATTTTCTTGAGCTCCCGCGCCTGGGCTGACCCTGCGTTCTTGATCGCCTGCGCTTCATCGAGAATGACCAGGGACCAGGTCCGCATCATGGCCCACTCCCTTTGGGCGGCATGAGCGTAAGTCGTGATGACGAGGTCATATCCCTCAAGCTGCTTTTGCGGATCGCTTTCCACCTGTGCCAACAGCGCCCGATCGCTTTCGCTGCGATGTGCCAGAAATAGCTTCAGGTCCGGCGCAAAGCGCGCCGCCTCGGCTTTCCAGTTACCCAATAGCGACGCCGGCACGACGAGCAAACAGGGGCCAAAGCCGGCATTGCCATGGACCCGCTTCGATTGCAAGAGCAGGTCGAGCACCTGGATCGTCTTGCCAAGGCCCATATCGTCGGCGAGGCAAGCGCCCAATCCCATGCGCGTCATGAAGTAAAGCCAGCTCACCCCTTCCGCCTGGTAGGGGCGCAAGGTGGCCTGAAGCCCGCGCCCCGGCTCGATCGCGCCGGTGCTCTTGCCCTCGGGACCGCTGCCACCCTTACCCTCGGAGCCGCTGCCGCGTAGGGATCCGAGCATTTCCGCCAGCCATGGCCCCTCGACCAGGCGTGTCCAACCTGACTGCGCTTCGGGAACCCGATCGCCTTTTTCCAGTTCAACGCCTGAAAGCATCCTCATCCCCTGGATGAAGGAGACCCCTTCGGGGTTTTCCTTCTCCAATTGTTTCCAGTGAGCCAGCGCTTGTTGAATCTTCTCACGATCGACCTCGATCCACTTGCCGCGCAAGAGCATCAGGGTGTCGGAACTCTCCATCAACTGCCCTAGTTCCTGACGGGTCAGCGACTCACCGCCAAGCGCCAGCTCCACCTCAAAATCCATCAAGGCTTCCAGGCCCAACCCCCGCGGATTGCGAGTGCCCAGCGACACCCTGACCTCCGGCCGGCGCGTGGCGCGCTTGGTCCACCAGTCGGGCACGGAGACGACAATGCCCGATTCTTCTAGGTTGAGGCACTCCAGGAGAAACCGATGCGCCTCGGCGATCGTCCAGGCCTGCGGTGCGAACAGCGCTCGTTTTTCAAGCAGGTCGCTGACCAGGGGAATGGTTTGGGCCGCCTTGCGCACCGGTTTCAAAAGCGCTTCCAAGCGCGCTCGATCTTGGGCGCCTGCATACTCTTTCAGTGCCTGCGCAAGGGGCAGATGCTGGACCTTGGCGGCTTGCGAAATCTTGTGCGTGTAGGTTGCCAGAAAGGCAAAAGGCCGCTCGGCATTGCTTTTATTTTCCGCCAAGTGGAAATGAACTCTTCCCACCAGATGAAACATCGGATCGATCGAGGAGATCCAGGCGGCAGGCCCTCCCGGAAAGGCTTTGGCTCGGACGAGGCATTCCCGGCCGAGTTCGATCCACAGCCGTTCAAGAACCGCTTCCGTCAGGTACTCGGAACCAAGCATGGGAGGAGCATTGTCGAGCAATTTTCCCATTTCACCGGGAGCGCTTTGAGGCAGCACTCCCCAGGCATCGACGCCCGATTCGCCAAGGTGGCAAAGCCCCTGAAAGACCAATCGGGCGAAGTGCCGCCAAAAACCAAGAGTCGCGGGCAGAAGCAATGGGTTTTCTTGCGCGGCAAGCTCGATCAAGCCGGCGGACACCGAACTCTCAAACTGCGCGCGAATTTGGGCTTCGGCAGCATCGGTCGCTTTTGCGGCGTCGGCCAACCGGACATGGACGCGACCCGCAGGGGTCAAATACGATTCGAGATTCATGGGGCCTAGGATACGACCTGCTCGAAAGAAAGGTCACTCGGGTTGGAGTAGGAACTGGCCCCATGCGCAATGGTTTTTTTAATCCTGGCTATAGATCAAAACGCTGTAAGGCCCAATGTTCAGGCTGCCGCGCGCGGGAAGGCCATCGTATTCGCCTAGGGCTGCCTCGACGTCGGCGCTCGCGAAGTCATGGAACACCTCGCTGTAATATTTGCTGTCGGAATTCAGCCGCAACTTCCAGGTGCCCGCGGCAGGGAAACCGACTTCATAGTTTTCGCGAGCTTCGTGGTGGAAGTTCGCGATGACCATCACATCGTCTTTGGCTCCTCCTTCGCTCAAGCGGCGAAAGGTAATGACGTTCATCTCGTCATGCACATGGGTCACCTGGCAATGCTGCCCGGTCAAGCCGGCCGTTTTCCCAAGGAGATTGCGCCGCAGCCGGATCAGATCGCGGTAGAGGTTGACGATGCCGCGAAACTCGGCGCGGCGGTCCCAATCGACCGGAACCGTGTCGCGAAACCATCCGCTTTCCAGAAACTCCTGCCCTTGAAAGAGCATGGGAATCCCGGGCGCCGTGAAGACAAGCGCCGCCGCCAGGGTTGAGCGCTTTTGCGCATAGTAAGACGCGGCGCCATCCGGATCGATCTCCTGCGGCACGCGCGCGCGACCGTTGGCCACCTCATCGTGCGACTCGCTGTAGATCACCCGCTGGAAGGCATCGCCATTGAAATTGTGCGTGATGGCGTCGGCCACGGCTTGCATCGAGCGGTGCTGATCGTCCGCGACAATCACCGCTTCCCGGATCGGATGCACGAAGCGGTCATCCCATTGACTTCCGAAGTAGGCACCGCTTTCTTCGATTTTCTTGGTCAGGTAGCTACTGTGCTGAAGATCTTCGGCGATGGTAAGGGTATTGGGGTGCTTGCCGCGAATCGTGGAGTTGATCTCCTGCATGAGACTCCAACCTTCAGGCAGATTTGGTTCGGCGTCGGCGCGCACGCTGCGTACATAAAGGGTCATGTCCATGCGCAAGCCATCGACACGGTAGTCTTCGATCCACATGAGGGCATTGTCGCGGATGAAATCGCGCACTTCGCGCCGGCCGTAGTCGGGCCGTGTATCGCCCCAGGGAGTTTCCCGGCGCCAGTCGTTGTAAAAATAAATGCCCCCGCCGTCGTTTTCGCTCCAGCCGTCAAAGCGCCAGAGATCGAGATCGCTTGGTCCAAAATGGTTGTACACCACATCGAGGATCACGGCGAATCCGCGTTGGTGGGCCGCCTTGATGAACTTCTTAAAAGCCACCGGACCGCCGTAGGCCGATTCGACGGCAAAAATATGGGCCGGGTTGTAACCCCAGGAGCGATCCCCCGAGAACTCGGCGACCGGCATGAGTTGCAGCGTATTGACGCCGAGCGCGGCGAGGTGATCAAAGCGGTTGACGATGGTGTCGAAAGTCGCCGGTAACGGAGAATCGGGATCGGGATCGTTGAAGGTACCGACATGCAGTTCGTAAATGACCATCTCGTTCCATTTGGGCGACGGGAAATAACCTTCCGTATCCCAGTCGAAGTTGGGGTCATGGACGACGCCGTTGCCAATCGAATTCGTCACTTCGCGCGCGTAGGGGTCAATCCGCGAAAACTCTCCATGGGGCGAAACGATGTGGTAGCGATACTCATCACCGATCTGGGCACCCGGAATATGCGCGAACCAAATTCCTTCCCCTTCAAGCGCCATTGGCACCACACCGGCCTTCCATTCGTTGAAGGTGCCGATAACCGACACGGCCGTCGCATGCGGCGCCCAAACGCGAAAGTTCACACCCTGCTCCACGGGCCACGCGCCCATGACTTTTTTTCATCTCCCGCCATAATGACCTTCCATTGGCTATTGCATGAAACTGGATCGGGAATTTGCGCAAGCAAAATCCCATCAACCGCCGAATGGGGCGGGCAACAGGCCACGCCAATCCGGCTGAAGATTGAACGATGGAGTTGTTTTCGATTCTTGTTGTGAAACGGCCCGATCAGAAATTTGACCCAGGACACGCGTCGCCAGTGCATCAACGCTTAAGCGGCGCCCAAGCGCGCGCCGCCGCTCGCACTTGCCTTGGCCGTTAAGTGCGGTCGCTGTTGTTGGGAACCTCGATACCCAGGGCCGTGGCCAGTTCAATCTGATGGTCTTGCTCTTCCACCAGGATTTCGCGAATCCGTTCCGCCAGGGCATATTCGCCAAGCGCTTCGCATTGCCTGACGCGCTCGCGGTAATGGCCGATGGTTTCGGTCTCATTATCGAGGTCGAATTTGAGCATATCCTCGGCCTTCTTGGAAGTCTTGACAGGCTTGGGCGTCACCTTGGGCATGCCCCCCAAATAATCAATCTGCTTGGCCAGGGTGATGGCATGCGCCAGCTCCTCCTTGGCATGCACTTCAAGTTCCTTGGCAATTTGCATGTATTGCGGGCCCTTGAGCACCTGCGAGTAGACGACATACGCAATGATTGCCTGATACTCACGTTCCAGATCTTCGTTGAGCAGTTCGATTAGTTTCTCGCGAGTGATGGAAGTCGTATTCATCTGTTCCCCTCATGGTTGACCGCTCGGTCTATTCCCTCGGCCAGCTTCTTGGGTGCTTGTGCAAATTGTGTGCCGACTTCGCGACTGACGATCCGACTTGCAGTGAACTCGGTGTTTTTCGTCATTTTTGCCGGACGGTGATTGGCGTTGCGCTCAGAGAGGTCCCGCATTCAGGAAAGGTTCTTCCTAGCGAACCTTCGCAAACCACGAGGCCTACCGGGGGTGCGATTGTGGCGGGTTCAGGTGACACTGAGCCGGTCAAGCCGCGGCCGGCGGGTCCGCATCGCTCACCCGATTCCGTCTTCTAGAATGTCGGGGGTTACGCTCTGTTGGCTGCGTGCGTGTCGCCATGGCTCCCGCTCGTCGGCTGCCGTTCAGGAGTTTCATGCATGGACCGCTTGGTGGTCGGCAGCAAGAACCAGAAGAAAAAAAAGGAAATTCTCCAGATCCTGGGGGCACAGTGGCAGGTCACATTGCTCGACCTATCCGATTTCCCGCCCTTTCCCGATGTGGTGGAAGATGGAACCACCTTCGAGGCCAACGCCCAGAAGAAGGCGATCGAAACCGCCTTGCATTTAAAGGAGTGGGCGCTGGGCGAGGATAGCGGCCTGTGCATCGATGCCCTGAACGGCGAACCCGGTATCTACTCGGCCCGCTTCGCGGGCGCGCATGGCAATGACGAGGCGAACAATCACAAATTGCTTGAACTCTTGAAGGGCGTGCCCACGGAACGGCGCGGGGCCGGCTACGTCTGCGTGGCCGCAGTCGCGAACCCCAAGGGAGAGGTGGTGGCCGTGGCCCGGGGTGAATGCCGTGGCCGCATCGTCGATGCCCGCCAGGGAGAGGGCGGATTTGGCTACGACCCCTACTTCTACTTGCAGGAGTTTCACCAGACCTTTGGCCAGTTGGCCCCCGCCGTGAAGAATGCCATTTCCCACCGGGCCAGGGCCCTGGAGAAACTGGCGCGCATGGGTGTTTTTCGGCGCGAAACGATTTTACAAAGCACGGTCTTTGGAACGCTCAAGTAACCAGCAGGTCGACTGTCCCATTCTGCATGGCGTTATGGATTTCGCGTACCCTGCAAAGACAACCTTTGCCTCCGTGCAATGACCGCTTGTTGCCTTTGTGGCTCGCATGTCCGTTTCTAGGATGGGGAGAGATTCCTCTCCCTCCTCGACCTGGAAAGAGAACCATGATCCGAACCGTCCTGACCTCGATCCCACGGCACTTCCTCGGTTTGCTGACACTCAGTGCCATACTTTTGCCCTCCAGCCAACTCGCCGCCCAGGACGAGGAAGGTTGGAGGAATCTGTACAACGGCAAGGATTTGACGGGATGGGGCTACAAAACCGGCGAGCCATTCACCGGCAAAACCGAATCGAGCGACAAGCGCTATGAGGCCAAGGGCGATTCGATTGTCGTCAACGACGGCAAAGGAATCCGGCAATTGTGGACGACCGAAAAGTTCACTGGCGACTTTGAACTTCGCCTCGAGTTCCGCGCGGCGGTGAACGCCGATAGCGGGCTATTCATCCGCGAACCGCAACTGCAGGTGCGCGATTATTATGTTGCCGGCCCTTACAAAACCCTGAAGGGATACAAGGCGCAAGATTGGAATGAAATTATTGTGGTCGTCAAAAACAACATCGCTTATTGCACCTGCAACGGCGAAGTGTTGGAGTCGAAATTGAAATTGCCGGCCACGGGCGGGATTGGTCTTGAAGCCGATCACGGCATGCTCGAATACCGCAAAATCCGCATCAAGCCGCTCGCACCCAAGCCCTAAGCAGCTTGGGCGCCAACTTGGCATCGACCAAAAATCGATGCTCCACCGCCTGGCGGTCAATCAAGCCCTGTGGCAGGCCAGATCGGTGCTGCTTATGGGGCGCTTTGGCATTTGCGAAGGGAGCCGTTATCAGGCGCTCCAGACCACGGGGACGCCATCGAGGTCATTGCCAATCAACTCTCTGAATTCCAGCACGAACGACCTGGCCGCCTCGCGCGTTGACGCAAAGGAAAGCGATGTGATGCGCTCTCCTTCCAGGCAAGAATCCTTCCGTAGGACCATTCCTGGGCCATCGCCTCTCAGTTCGATGGTGCAGCCAAACATGGAGTCGTCCGGCATCCACCAGGCGTGGATCCACTCGCCGCTTTGCAGAATGTCCTCAAATTCTTCGCAAAGCATCTGGAAGCGGGCTTTGCCGTCGGGAAGCCAACGGCGTTCGAAAACATTGAGGTGACCGGTGGTCAGCAATTTGTGAATCAGGGCTTTTTCGTCCATGGGCTTGGTTTCTCCCCATTCGTTGGAATCACGAACCGAAATTCTCCTCCTCGACTGGTTAACAAAATTAAGCCCGCGTTTGGGCAAAAGACAAGAGGGAAATGGGAAAAATGCCGAAGCGGAAATCCGACCTGCCCGAAAAAACGCAACATCCCTTCCCGACCGGTGTTACGACCGCCGCGCAAATCCGCCAAGGAAAAGCAAAAACCCCGTCCGGGCCGATCGCTTGAATCGGCCCGGACGGGGTCAGGGGGAGAGGGGCGTTTCTGGTAAAAATTAGCCGATGTTATTGGCTGCCATGGAGAACATAAACGAGACGGTGATCTTTTTCGGACGTTTGGTGTCCTTATCCATTTCAACTTCAATGCTGGCACCCGATTTCACATCGGAAATCTTGCCTTTTTTCTCGCCGTCTTCCGTCTTTTGAATGATCTCGGTTTTCGCACCGGCTTCACATTGAGTTCCATCGGAAAGAAAGATCTTCTTTCCCTTCACTTCGTCCACGACGCTCTTGATGAGGATCACGCTCTTGGGCGTAGGTGTCGGCGAGGGAGCGCAGGACATGTTGGCGGTAACGGAAGGCGCTCTGGTCGCCGGATTGGGAAGCCGGACTCCCATGCTCATGACCGAGGGATTGGGTTTGGCAACGCCTTGACCTTCCTTGGTTTCGGAAGGCCTTGCCGCGTCATCGGTCCGAAATTGCGTGGTTAGTTTTCTAAGCTGGACCACTCTTGCTTTTTCATTCGCGATCTTCTGGCTCAGTTGCGCGGCCTCAAAGGGGCAACCATCGTTGAATGAGGACTCTTCGGGGCAAGGGCCGACTTCTTGAATATGTTCCACAATGACAACTTGGGCCGGCCGGCCCGAACCGCTCGAAGATTGGGAACTTCCGGAACGGCGACTGGGGCCGGTGGGCTTATCCTTGGCGGGTGGGTTGTCAGGGGTCGGAGGTGCTTTCTGCGCTTCGGCGGCCAATTTCAATTTCACCTCGGCAAGTTGAACATCCAGTTGCGCCTTTTGCACGGCCAGCTCGCATCGGCGCAGTTCTTCCTTGCCAATGACGCCCTGGGCGGAAAGGCGATGTTGCTGATCGGCGTTGACCTGGGCTTCCGCATGTTCCAACTTTGCTTTTTCCAGCTCGATTTTCAAGACTTCCGCATCGTTGGAATATTTGGCGCTATTGAAATTCGCCTTCGCCTCCAGAGTATTCGCCTTCTCCTCCAGAGAATTTGCTTTCGCCTCCAGAGTCCTGAACAGGTTACTCAATTGCTCGGCTACAAGTTTCAAAGTAATGCCTTCGGTAGCGGTGGCGGAATTCTTGTTTTGACTCACGGATCCAGCGCTTCTTGATCCGGCACGTTCCCGGTTGGCCTCGGCGTTGCGCACGTTCGAGTTGTTGGACAATGGGGCCAGCGTTCCGGGCCCGGCCTGACCGACGCCCCGATGTATCACCTGGACCTTGGTCTCGGACTTCGACGATTGCGCGAGGGGATATTGGGATGCGGGATAATGATAGGCCGTACCCTCGATGAGGTCCCTCACTCGGGTGTTGACAATCTCGGTTCTTTTTTGCTGCCTAACCGCCAGGATTTTTTGAAGGTTATTGAGTTTTTTACTCAGCTCTTGGGCTTCCAGTTCTTGCGCGGCATGCCTGAGATCGAAGACTTCTTCAAGTTTTTTGCGCAACTCCGCTTGCTTGGCCGGATCGCGCTTTTCTCTCAGCTCGTCGGCAAGCCGTTGGGCGTCGCACTCGCACTTCGCGCAATCGATCATCATGGCCTGAAAATGGTTCGCCGGCGGTTGGCTGCCCGCTTGCGCGGCAGGCTTGGCTAGGCCTACCTGGGCGGGTACCGCTGAAGCGGCGCCCACTTGAGCGACACCAGGTTGACCAACAGGTTGGATCGCCCGCTGCGGCGCGGGCAGCGCTCCCTCGTCCTCAATCGGAGGTGCCGCGGGAACTTTGATCGTTCCGTTGTGCGACAACGGCAATCCAAAATTCGGTTCGAGGTTATCCTCCCAGAGCGATTTGGTGGAGAGGAAGCTTCCCCGGTAGGCGCCGACGCCGATCGTGGAGGCGACCAGGCAGGCGATAAAGAGCATTTTCCATTTCATGGGTCTTCCCCTCACAATCAAACGTAGGTCGATTCCGGCTTAACGAGAGCGCCGAAATCACGGGCTGCGTTTTTCCATGGTTTTGGTCTGTGATTCTTTCAAACTACCTTCCAGGTCCTTGATTCCCTGATCGAGGATCTGCATTTCGGCTTCGATCACCGCATCTTCGATGTCCGCCTCGTTGAGGACTTGGACGCCCTCAAATCTTTTGGTTTCGTCGGCCTTGGTCTTGGCGCCGAATCCGCTTCTCGCCAGGACTTCCGGCAATACGCCCACCGCCGCGGCACAAACGACCAGCAATCCCACCGCCCACCAAATCATTTTCCTCAAGGGGAAAGGAGGATCGGCGACCTCAACCGGAATCGCGGCCGAGGGATCCTGCATATGGGCCAGGCAGCCCTCCATGACCTTTGCCGCGGCCCGGGCCGAGGAAAACCGGTCCGCGGGATCCTTGGCCAGAAGTTTGAGCACCAGGCGGTCAAACCAGCGCGGCAATCCCGGCCGGATCAGCGATGGCGGCGGAACGTGTTGTTCGCAAACCCGCTTCAAAAGGGCCAGCGTGCCCTCGGCATTGAACGGCGTTCGCCCGGTCGCCATTTCATGAAGCACGCAACCCAGGCTGAACAGGTCGGATCGACCATCGATCTTTTCACCGCGGGCCTGTTCGGGCGACATGTAGTTGGGAGTACCGGCGATGACTCCCCACTGGGTCAAGGTCCGGTCGTCGCCCGCGCGCGCCAGACCGAAGTCGGTCAGCACGGCACGCTCGACTCCGGGCTCAAGGAGAATGTTCGCCGGTTTCACATCACGATGGACCAGGCCCTGTTCGTGGGCGGCGGCCAACCCCGAAGAGGCCTGCATGGATATGCGCAGAATTTCCACGACTTCAAGCGGACCGCGCTTGGCAAGGCGCTGCTGCAGCGATTCCCCAGGGATCAGGGGCATGACCAGGAAGGGAAGCCGGCCCGTCGCCTGAACCTGGTGGATGGCGATGACGTTGGGGTGCATGACCGCTGCCGCGGCCTGCGCTTCGCGTGCGAACCGCTTGCGAAAAAGCGGATTGTGCGCCAGGTGCGGGGCGAGCACCTTCACCGCGACGCAGCGTTTCAACTGGGCGTCGAATCCCTTGAGTACGACCCCCATGCCGCCGCGGCCGATCACCTCGAGCATGTCGTAGCCGCCCAGGCGGCCGAGCACATTCGGCTCATCGGAAGGTTCGAGGTATTCGACCGTGAAATCGACTTCGGACCAGTCGTCTTTTCCCTGAGCCGCCTCGTCAAGCTCGTCCTTGGTCAGGTGCATGGCGGTTTCCTGGCACCACTCGGGGCCACCCGCCATTTTCTCCATCGTCACGATGCAGACTTCGCAAGTTTCCAGGTGCTCCTGGAAGGTAACCTCTTGCGTTACCGGCAGTTTGCCATTCAAGGCCGCTTCGATTAGAGGCACCGAGCAAAGACCGTTGACGGAGGTCATTGAATCGCCTCCAGCTCGGTGACCGCGACCCGCAAGCGGGCCAGAACCCTGCACTTGGCCACGCGCACAGCCCCCACGCTCATGCCCAGTTTTTTCGCCGTATCGGCTGGGGAGATTCCGAGAACTCCCGTTTCCCAGAAAGCTTGCCAGGTTTCGGAATGAAACTCGGCACGGACCAGTTCCGCCGCCCGGTGAAATACCGCCCGATGAAACTCGCGATCGAACTGGGTGCTTTCCGGCCCATCGGAGGGGATCATGTCGAGCATGCTTTGCATATCCGAGCCTCCCCTTGGCGTCAGGCGCCGGTCCCTGTGTTTGAGCCAGTTGATGACCAGGTTGCGGGAAACCCGTCTCAACCAGCCGCGGAAAGTTCCCTTTTCACGGTCGTATTCAAATCGTTCGATGTTTCTGTTGACGATCAAAAACAGTTCCTGCAGCACTTCCCGAGCGTCCGCATCCTGCAGCCCATTGTGCCGCAAAAGGCGGTAAATGGTTTGCTCATAGATGTTAACGAACTCAGCCCAAGCGTCCCGGTCCTGGGAATCGCGCAGGCGCAATAAGAGACTTGCGCGGGTCGAGGGTGTGAGTGTCATTGATGGCTCCCTACCTACTTAAAGAAAGGATGAAGTGTGGGCGTTACAGCCCTGGGAGAAAAAAAACGCGTTCCTCTTCATCCCAACTTGAGCATTTCTCTTAACTCATTTCACCATGAACACTTATACTCGAGCGACTCCACCACGAAACCCGTCCCGGGTAGCGCCTTCTCGTTGCTTTTTACCGGTGGTTTGGCACCGCCGAATTGCCATCCGGTGAATTGTCTACCATCGGTGCCGGTCATCCCATGGGAAATGGCAAAAAAGTGGCGGAAAAAGGATAAAAACTTGAGAATTCGACGAAAGATCAACCATCGTGAGGAGCGATCTGTTGGAAAAATTAATTAGCTCGACACAACCACTTATCAGCAAAGGACTTTTGAAAGAAAAAAATGCCGCGTCGTTCTGCTTTTCAAACCAATGTGCAGCTCAGTCCCCCAGCAACAAAGCTAAATTGAAGACCAACGAAAATAGAGAATGCTTCCCGGCGCAGTCCCAGGTCGACTAGAAAGCAATCAACGGTTAGCTTTGCCTGGGCTCGGGTTTCCAGAATTCGGAATGATTTCAGGCAAGTAGATCGTCGCATCGGGATGCAGCGCCTTCCATTCGCCCCAGGTCGTTTCCCGATTTTCGATCAGGCGCAAGTCGATCTTCTTTTGGTCACTGCCCAGTTCCAGGCTCGTGTCTTGCCAAAATTTCTTATCTCCCAGGGCAAGAAGGAGCTTGCCATGGCGGTCGCGATGCGTGCCAGCCACCCGAATGTTGAGTTCTTCTTTCTTCTCATTGTTTTCGTTCTTGGGGGCGCCCTCCTCTTTGGGATGGGTGAAGATCCGCGTGCATCGATCGATATCGCAGAAGGTGACCGCAACGGGAACTTCGCCGATCTTGTCGTTGATCACATGCTGATCGGGACGCAACAGGTCCTGAATGCGGTAGGCCTTGGCCCGCCCCCCGACCTCCACACCGATCACCTGAGTGGCATCGGGGACCACCCGTAAGCTCTTTTGGATGTCCTCGAACTTCATCGACGGGTTTTCGGGAGCCTTCGGCGTTTCGGAATAAAAAAAGAGCCCGGCCAGGATCAAGGCCATGGCCCCAAGCAAAATCACGGCAAACGCCCAGTTTCCGGCGCCTCCCTCGATTCTTCCTTCCGAGTCGGCCACGATCTTATCCCCCTCCCGGCTTGGTTTCATAGGCGTTGATGATTCGCTGCACCAGCGGGTGGCGAACGATGTCCGATTTTTCGAGGTGGACAATGCCGATTTTTTCGAGCCCTTGCAGCCTTTGCACCGCGTCGGCAAGCCCGCAGCGAGTTCCCGGCGGCAAGTCGATCTGGGTCAGATCGCCGGTGACGATGATCTTGCTGCCGTTGCCCATGCGCGTCAGAAACATCTTCATCTGCGGGACGGTCGTGTTCTGCCCCTCGTCGAGAATGATCGCAGCCTGATTCAAGGTCCGGCCGCGCATGTAAGCCAGCGGAGCGATTTCGATGATGTCGTTTTCCGAATACCTTTTCACCTGTTCCGGATCCATCATGTCGTTCAAGGCATCGAAGAGCGGGCGCAAGTAAGGATTGACCTTGGCCGCAATGTCGCCGGGAAGAAATCCCAGCCTTTCTCCCGCCTCGACCGCCGGACGCACCAGCACGATTTTCTTGACCAACCCCTGGCGCAAAAGGCTCACCGCCATGCCGACGGCCAGCCAGGTCTTTCCCGTACCCGCCGGACCGACGCAAAGGACGAGGTCGTTCTCCTTCATCGAGTGGACATAGCGAGCCTGCCCGTCGGTACGCGCTCGCATCCAGCGCGAAGCCCCCGGGGTTTCGGCTTTTTCGGTCTGCAGCGGCCCGATCCGGCCGTCGATCCCGCCCACGACCGCTTCAAGCGACGTGCGGATGTCTTCGGCGCTGAGGGCGCCATGTTGCCTGAGCATCTGACGCAATTGGGCAAATACCCGTTCCGCCTGGGCAATCTGCTCTTCAGTTCCCTTCAAAAGAATATGATCGCCGCGGCCGAGCACTTGTAGCCCCAGCGTATTGCGAATCTCCCGCAAGTGCTGGTCCCGGCTGCCGAATAGGAGGAATGCCTCCTCACGGCTGTCGAGGTTCAGGATCGATTCCTTCAACGGATTGGACACTGGGTTTTCACTTTCGCTAACGATGAATGCGCCGCTTCTTCTCGAATTTTCTTCGTTCTTTGCAGCCTTATTACTCTTCTTGCCCTGGCATCCCTTATTTCGCCGCCGCGTCGTTTTTTGTCTCGGCCGAGTCAGGCTGCCAGCCCCGGTGGAGGCAAAAGCAGAAACCATATTAATGCTACGGAAGCGCCAAAAATGATGGAATCAATGACATCGAGAATCCCGCCGAAACCGGGGATCAGCCGCGATGCATCCTTTGCGTGAAGGTCGCGTTTCAAAAGCGATTCGGCCAGATCGCCGAAAATCCCCGCCAAGCTGACGAGCAATCCGAACATCAGAGCCTGAATCGAGGACCGAAACACTTCATCAGGCAAGGCGAAGTGGACCGCAAGGGTCAACGCCATTCCCAAGAGCACCCCTCCCACAAACCCTTCCAGCGTTTTTTGCGGACTGAGCACCGGCGTGATGCGGATCTTTCCGACGAAGCGCCCGGTGAAATAGGCGCCAATATCGCAGGCCTTGGGAATGATGATTGCCAGGCCGAGCATGGCGAGAGCGATCTTGGGATGGGAAGCGGCATCCTTGGGAATTTGCAGCACGACCGCCGCGGGAACGCCCAGATAAAGGATCGACATTTGCAAGAAGGCTAGCCGCGCCAGCGCGTGATCGCGCTCGCGATAGAAGGCAATTTCGCCGACAAAGCCGCACCAGAGCGCCGCGACGACGCCCATGCACAAGACGACCCAGGAAAATCGTATGGCTCCCGAGGCGCCATCACCCCCAGCATAGTAGCAGGCCAGCGGGGCAAAGAGCACCAGGCCCAGGCACCAGACGATCATCACCGGATGCGAACGTTCTTCCGGCGGCAATAGCGACCGAATTTCCAGCGCCCCGTAAATCGTCGCGCCGAAAAACACGAGGTGAATGAGCGGAAAGGGTGGGCCGATCACCGCGTCGGTCGCGACCAGCGTGGCGAAAAACAACAGCATGATCGAGCCCAGGACAATCCGCGTGGCCATGCGCTAGCTCGCCCCGGCGGTGCCAGGAGGTAGGGACGAGGGACTCACGGCGCAACGGACTCCCCCCGCGGGGGCGGGGCCTGATGGCAGACCGCCAAAGCGCCGCTCGCGATTGGCGAAATCGTGAAAGGCGCGATGCAAGCTCGCCGCATTGAAGTCGGGCCAGCATTGCTCGGTGACCCAGATTTCGGCGTAGGAAATTTGCCAGAGCAGATAATTGCTGACCCGCATCTCGCCCGCGGTGCGGATAAGCAGGTCGGGGTCGGGCATGCCCGCCGTGTAGAGCGCGTCGCTGATGGTCGATTCGCCGATCTGCGAGGGGTCAAGCTGCCCCTTTTGCACCTGAATGGCGAGGCTTCGAAAGGCGTCGATCAGCTCGGCCCTGCCGCCATAGTTCACCGCGAGGCAAAGCATCGTGCCGGTGTTGTCGCGGCATAATTGCGCGGTCTTGTCGACCTCGCGCAAGACATCTTCGGGTAGACCTTCGCGCCTGCCGATCATCGAGAAACGCAAATTTTGCTCGACAATTTTCGGCCTTTCGGCAATGAGGTAGTGCCGAAAGAGGTTCATCAAGAATTCCAGCTCGCTTGGCGGCCGCTTCCAATTTTCGGAACTCAAGCAGTAAAGGGTGAGCTGATGGATCCCAAGCCGGGCGCATTCGTCGACGGTCAGGCGAACCGCGTCGATCCCCCTTGCATGGCCCTCGAAGCGGGGCAGCCCCTGCTGTTCAGCCCAGCGGCCGTTGCCGTCCATGATGATGGCGACATGTTCCGGCATGCGCGCCGGATCAAGACCGGCCTTGAGCACCGTTTCGCGATAACCCGCGGATCGAGCCACCCGCTTCCATGCCTCGGTTTCGATCATGGGCCATCCTTCGATTTGAGCCAAATCGTTTGCTGGCGGTCAGGTCCCACCGAGGCCACGCCGACCGGCCGCCCCACAAGCTCCTCGATGCGAGCCAGATAGCTGAGCGCCTCCTTCGGGAGGTCGGCGGGCTGGCGCGCCGTGGAAATATCTTGCGACCAGCCGGGAAGCGTTTCAAACACCGGTTTGCACCTCGCCAGCACCGCCGAATCGGTCGGAAAATCGGTGATGCGCTGACCATCGACTTCATAAGCGACGGCGATTTTCAATTCCTTAAGGCCGCTCAAAACATCGAGCAACATGACGCAGAGCGTGTCGGCATCGTTTAAGCGCGCGGTGTGCCTGAGCGTGACCGCGTCGAGCCAGCCGACGCGCCGGGGCCGGCCGGTGACGGTGCCGAATTCTCGCCCGATCTTGCGGATCCGTTCGCCGATCCCTTCGGGACCATCGAGCAGTTCCGTGGGCATGGCGCCGCCGCCCACGCGCGATGTGTAAGCCTTCACGATGCCGTAGATCTTGTCCAGTTTACGCGCCGCAAATCCCGACCCCGACCAAATGCCGGCCGCGGAACTATTGGAACTGGTGACATAAGGGTAAGAACCATGATCCAGATCGAGCAGGCTCCCCTGGGCCGCTTCGAAGAGCATCCCTTCCCCCTTCTTCGCGGCTTCACCCAGCAAGGTTTGCGTGTCGGTGATGCAGCCTTTTAGCTTTTGGCCGTATTCGAAATATTCGCGCGCCAAGACGGCGGCGTCGAATTCTTTGGCCTGTGGGTCGAGGGCGCGGTTGAGCTTGTTCTTGCGCTCGACGATCGGTCCGAGCCGGGCCAGGAGCGCCCGCTCGTCACCCAAATCCCCCATGCGCACCGCCCAGCGCCGGCTCGCCTTGTCTTCGTAACAAGGCCCAATGCCGCGGCCGGTCGTGCCGATCGCCTCGCCGTTGCCGGCGCTCGTTTCGCTCAGACGTTCCTGTTCGAAGTGGTAGGGGAAGATGACATGGGCGGCATTGCTGATTTTCAGCCGGTCGAGCGCTTCGACGCCCCCCTGACTCAACTGGGCCAGCTCTTCCAGGATGCGAGGAGGGTAGATGACCACGCCATTGCCGACCACGCCAATGGCGGTAGGGCAAAGAATGCCGGTGGGCAGAATCGACAATTTGAAGGTTTTGCCTTCGAAGACCACCGTGTGACCCGCGTTGGCTCCGCCATTGAATCGCACGATGTAGCGATGTTTGGGCGCCAGGACATCGACGATTTTGCCTTTTGCCTCATCTCCCCATTGCAGCCCAACCACGCACGTAAACGCCATATCACTCTTGTCCTTCGCCGCCGTACATAAGCAACGTTATCGAAGCCAAACGGGAAATGAGACGCACACCGCAAACAACTTCACGGGGCGCCGGCAACTTCCTTCCACCTTCCACCGCACCCCTTTTGTCTAGGCTTCCGCTCTCATAAGGCAACTGCCAAACAAGCCCGGGAAAATAGCAAACATGGGGGATTTGATAATCGAAACGGGATCGGACGGAGTTTCATTCGGGATGGATGATACCAAAGACTTCCTTGATCCCTTGTAGCACCGTCTGCGAAGCAAGCGCGGCCAGAATCAGACCCATGACCCGGCTGATGATGCTGGCCCCCGTGCGGCCCAGGATTTTCTGAATCAAGTTGGCAAAACGCAGCAGAATCCAGGTGGCGGCCAGTATGGCGAAAATCACCGCCGCAATGAGAATCAAATGCCAGAAGGAGGCCCGGTATTCTTCTGCCATCAAAACCACGGTCATCATCGATCCGGGCCCGGCGATCGCGGGAATGGCCAGGGGATAAACCGCGATGTCGTGCCCTTCCTCGGGCGCTCCTTCCTTGTGGCTGTTCTCTTTGTCGAAGACCATCTGCAAGGCGAAGATGAACATGACGATGCCGCCGGCGATGCGAAACGAGGCGATTTCAATCCCCAAGGAATTGAGCAAGGCCCCGCCGGCGAACAAAAAACCAAGCATGACAAAAAAGGAGATGACGATGGCCCGCAGCGCGATGCGCCGCCGCTGCACCTCGGTGGCATCGCGCGTGATCGCCAAATAGAGGGGCAATAAGCCCATCGGGTCGATCACGACGAATAAGGTCACGCCGATATGAAGCAGTGGTTCCCACATGTCGCCATTATCGAGGATCTGGCGCCTGGGTGCGAGAGTAGGAGCCCAAGGGATGCAAAAAGGCGCGGCCGCGCTCAGCCCAAAGGACTAGTCTTCATCGTCCCAAAGGTGCGAGCCGAGCCAGCCGATGGCACTGGGCGCCAGGCGATAGGCGGTGCGCAGATTGTGCCTGCCATGGGGAATGTAGTCGACCTTGATGTCCATTCCCTTGCCCGACGCCGATTCCAAGAAGGTATTGATCTGACTGTCGATATTGAATTCGTCCTTACCGGCCGACCCGATGTACATCGAAAGCGGGTATTTGGCATTGTTGTGGAATATGACCAACTCGGCGGGGTTTTCCGAGGCGAGGAGCGTCGGCAGGTTGGGATCGCGGCGGTCGTAGAGGGGATCGAGCATGTCGCGCAAACGCAAGGTCACCAGGCCGCCGAAGAACCGGCCCACCGGTTCGAGTCCGCGGCTAAAATCGTCGCGGAATTGCCAGTTGCCTGGCCAGTAGTCGGACAGATAGCGGCCGCTTTTGCCTTCATAGCGAATATTGAGCGGCGGAAAGATGCCGACGACATCCTTGAACCTTTCCGGGTATTTCAAGGCGATGCGGAAGGCCGAACCGCCGCCCATCGATACGCCGCCGATCGCATGGTTTTCTCGCCCCTTGGCGATCGAGAAATGCGAATGAACGAAATTCTCGACATCGATCAAAAGCATGTCTTCGAACCGGCCCGCCTTGGTGTTGGCGAAAAAACTTCCGGGATTGAGAAAGCCGGCATTTCCCCTGATGTTGCCATCGGGCGCCACGACGACGACCGGCGGCATTTTGCCTGCGCGAATCGCGCGGTCCAGCGGGGTGATGATGTGATCGATCAGGCAGTTTTCGTCCTGGGTGAATCCGTGGAGCCAATAAAAGACCGGGTAGACGCGATCCTCGCGGTATCCTGGCGGCAAATAGACATACATGTCCAGGGGCCGGCCCAGCGATTCGGACCAGATGCGGTTATCGCGGAAATGATTGTTCGTGTAGTCGAGCACCTGGCCGGCCAGGTGGGCGTTCACCAGACGCAGTTTGAGCGGTCGCTTGAGCTGGAGGGCGGGAGGCGCGGCTTGCAACCGGCCGGTCGTCGCGAAGCTGCCGGTCATTCCCAGAGTGCCAAAGGTGAGCAATAACAAAACGACGAAACGAAGCATTGCAACCTCAACCCGTGGCTTCTTCGAACAGAAGCTTTCACCAGCCAAATGCCCATCAGTTGATTGGTGCCCCATATTCCCCGAAGGCCGGGAAATTGAGTATCCCGATCGTCGAGAAAATCGCGGTGGTTTGGCAAAAGTGGGTCGACGAAATCAGTCGCGCCGGATTTGGCGGGTGACACGAAAAAAGCGCCGGGAACGGTTATGCCGTTCACGACGCTTGCAACTTGGCCAGCTTACGGTGTCGCAAGGTTGGGCCCGGGATGCGGGCGGACCCCGGTGCTTACGACCGAATCTCTTGAGTTACTTGACCTTGCTGAAATATTCCTTGGAGCCCTTCGGATCGGCCTTCATGCTCGCTTCGCCCGGCTTCCAGTTGGCGGGGCAAACTTCGCCGTGCTTTTCGACGAACTGCAAGGCGTCGAGCACGCGGATCGCTTCGGGGATGCTGCGCCCCAAGGGCAGGTCATTAATCACGCAGTGGCGAATGATGCCGGCCTTGTCGATGAGGAACAGCCCACGCAGCGCCACGCCGCCATCGAGAAGAACGCCGTAGTCCTTGGCGATCGACTTGGTCAAGTCCGCGACGAGCGGATAAGTGACGCCGCCGAGGCCGCCTTCTTGGCGCGGAGTCTTGTTCCAGGCGAGGTGGCTGAACACGCTGTCGACCGAGACGCCGATGACGACGGCATCGCGCTTGGTGAACTCGTTCAGCTGGTCCTGGAATGCGATGATTTCCGTCGGGCAAACGAAGGTGAAATCGAGAGGGTAGAAATAAAGAATGACATACTTGCCCCGGTACTGGCCGAGGTGGAGGTTGGTGATTTGTTCTCCCACGACCGCCTGGGCGGTGAAATCGGGTGCCGGACGGGTCACAAGCGACGACATGATGCAAATTCTCCTGAAAAAGTCACTTCCAATGGAAATTTTAGAACCTACCTGTCATTTTTCCTTCCGCCCAATGAGCGGACCCAAAGGCTTTCGACCGGGGTGAAATCCCCAAGCGGTTCCACCGCCGCGAAGGCTCACAGGACGGTCAAGAAGCAAAAACTTCTCGATACGCCTCCTCGTTGAAGCCGACGAGCAAGGTCTTCCCCACAAGAAACGTGGGAGCCCGCAGATTGCCGGTCGGTCCCATGATCGCCGAAGCCAGCTCGTCGTCGGCAGGGGCTGACTTTTTGTCCATGGTGAAGCGAACGAGCGATTTGCCTTTGGAGACGAGCACCGTTTTCGCCTTGCGAGCCAGGGTAATCGCCTCTTCTTCGCTTTTGCGAATTTTCGAGGCGTCTTCCTGGGCTTTGATCGCATGCTCGACGCCATCGAGCCAGGAAACGGCCTTCTTGCACGAATCGCAATGTTTGCGCAAATAGGCGAAATCGATTGTCTTGGCCATCATCCGCTCTCGACTGTGTCGTCGCAAAACCGGTTAAGGGAAACCCCACCAGATGAATAGGATAGTCCTGAGGCAAACCGCGGAAAAAAATCCGCGCGGGCCGAGGTGCGGAAAGCCTGGACTCGACGGTAGGCGCTAGGATTGGACGAGCAAAAAGGGGCGGTGGCGGTTTGATCGATTCGGAAATTGCACACACCCCGCAACGCCTTCCGGTCCATCCTTCACCGGTGAGAAAACACGCCGAATGGGTGCCTCACCTGGCCCTGGTGATCACCACCGCCGGCTGGGGCCTTTCGTTCAGTCTGATGCGTTCCTGGCAAACCGCGACCGCGCCCGAGGTTCCCTTCCCCGGGTTGATGTCCGGTCTGGTGCTCATTTTCATTCGCATGATCCTGGCCCTGGGACTTTTCCTGCTCCTTCAGCCCCGAATCGTTTTCCGGATGAAACCAAGGGACTGGGCCGCGGGATTGGGCGTCGGGTTTCCGCTCTGGACCGGCTTCACCTTGCAGCTATGGGGCCTGGAATTCACGACTCCGGCCAAGTCCGCTTTTTTCACCTCGATCTGCAGCCTTTGGGTGCCGATCATTTTCTGGCTTTTCGGCAAAACGATCGCCGCGCGCGTTTGGCTTGGTTTCGCCATTGCCGCGTTTGGTTTGGTGATCCTGGTCGAGGGCGGATTGAGCTGGGGCTACGGCGAAGGATTGACCATGGCCGGGTCTTTTGCTTTCGCGCTGCAAATTCTCGCGCTCGACCGCTTCGGTAAGGGAGCCGACGGCAACAAGATCACTCCTGGGCTATTCCTGACCAATTTTCTTTTCTCGGGGTTCATGATCCTGGGGCTCTGTGCCATCTCGCGGACCGGCGGCACCCTCTTCGCCTGGAGCGTCGAGCGGCTCCGCGACATGCCCACCTTGATCAACCTTGGGCTCATGGTTCTGATCCCAACCTTGATGAGCTATTCGTTGATGAATGCGTTTCAGCCGCTCGTTTCGGCGGAAAAAGCAGCGATGATTTATCTGCTGGAACCGATCTTTTCCTACGCCTTTTCGCTCCTTTTTGGCCTGGATCAGCTCCAAGCGTCGATGATCGCCGGCGGCATCTTCGTGATTTGCGGGGTCATTGTCGTGGAGACGCAAAATAGCTCGGTAGAACCCGCCCCCATCGGCGGCAAAAAGGGGTCGACGGCCGAAGACCCGACGAGAAAGCCGATCGCGTAACGACCGCCAAGAAGAGAAAATAGTTGGGTTCGAACAAGAGCGAGCCAAAAGCGTCGTCCAACCAAAAGGTTGCACTATTCTAAACAGGGGTTTTGTCGCGAAATCAAGGGAACCCGGGTGCCCCCCCTCTCCGGGTGCCCAAGGGAGGCCGTTATCGAAGGGTTGCGACTTCAAGGGAACCCGGAAGCCATTCCGTTCCTCTTGACCAGCGTGTTCCTTGGGTTGCTCTCCGTTTATGGATGGCGCCATCGGCAATTGCCTTGCGGCATCCCCTTCGCCGTGATGATGTTGGGCCCCTCGGTTTGGTCCTTGGGCAGCGGCATCGAGTTACTTTGCGCCGATCTCTCCTGGAAACATGTGTTCCTCGCCCTTTCCGCATTCGGCAGCGCCATGCCCGAGGGGGCATCGCTGGCCTTCGCCTTGATCTACACGGGCCGCCGCCATCTGATTACGCGCACAAGACTCTATTTGCTCGCCATCGAACCGTTGGCGGTGCTGATTGCCGCAAGCAGCAACCCCTGGCACCACCAATACTGGTCGGCCGTCGATCTGATCGTGCCGGGGAACTATACGGTAACCGTCGTGGAACATGGCATTTTATTTTGGCTGCATGTAGCCTATTGTTATGGAATTCTGCTTATAAGCCTCTTTATTTTCGGCAGCTACTGGCTTACCTCACAACCCTACTACCGCGTGCAGATCGCCTTCCTCATGGGAGGGATCATCCTTCCTTTTGTTCTCAACGTGGCCCAGGTCTTTGGCGTGCCGCTGGCTCCGCCCCATCTCGATTTTTCCGTACTCGGGTTTTCGGTCACCGGTCTGGCTCTGCTCCCCGCGCTTCACCGCTATGGCCTGCTCGATATCGCTCCCGCCGCCAAGGACTCGGTCTTTCAGGCCCTGGGCGACGCGGTGCTCGTGCTCGACGCTTCCGGGCGCGTCGTCGACGCCAACCCGAAATGGGGGAAATGGTTCGGCCAACCGGGGATCGGGGAAAAAGCGGCGGCCGCGTTCGCTTTCTGGCCGGAGCTTGGCGAAATCATCGAACGCAACCGCGAAGGGGAATGGGAGGTTGGCTATCCCAAATCGTGGGCGGGTGCCGGCCGCTTCGACGCCCGCCTTTGGTCGATCGAAGAAAACAAGGTCTGCGTCGGTCAGATCCTGACCCTGCGCGATGTCACGGCCCGCTGGATCATGGAACGGGAACTCTCTCAGGCCAAGGATGCGGCCGAGGAAGCCGACCGGGCCAAGAGCGCCTTCCTCGCCAATATGAGTCATGAAATCCGCACCCCCCTGGGAGCGGTGCTTAGTTATTGCGATATCTTGCTTGGCCCCAATGTGTCGCCCGGTGAAACCAAGGAGATCACCCAGGCCATCAGGCGCAACGGCCGCCACCTGATGCAGATCATCGACGACATCCTCGATCTGTCGAAAATTGAAGCGGGAAAGATGGAGCTGGAGGCGATCG
>Ga0208492_1000811_pt1 | contig 23676 bp, 23 predicted proteins | sample Subbioar_CSW14AB_FD_184820 | JGI IMG/M metagenome (GOLD analysis project Ga0208492, IMG submission 184820) | Serpentinite rock and fluid subsurface biosphere microbial communities from McLaughlin Reserve, California, USA - CR12Mar_CSW14AB (SPAdes) | ecosystem: Environmental > Terrestrial > Deep... | reverse complement strand
ATCCTTCGCGACACGCTGAAGGACGCCCAGTTCGGCTCGGCCAGGCAGCGCGCCAACCTGCTTGCCGAAGCGCGCCAGCGCGCAGACCGCATCGACGCCATGCTCACGAAACTCACCGAACCGCGCCCGCCCGCGACGGCTGGCCTGCCGCTCGACAAGCTGATCCCGGGCCTCGTGAACTAGCCGCCGGCGATCCCTGGCCCGACACCCACGCAACCCTGCGCGAATCCCCACATCGTCCCTCCCGCGCCGGTTGATCAGAACAAAGAAAGAACTTAAGCTCCCGCGATGACCCTCGATCTCCTGCACATCGTCCTGCTCGTCATTGCGCTGGCCGCAGCTGCCGCCGCCTTCGTGTTCTCGCAGCGCAAGCCGCCGGACACGGCGCATCTCTCGGCCGAACTCGCGGAACGGTCGCGTGAGGTTCAGGCGCTGAAATCCGAACGCGACGATTTGCGCAAGCGCGCCGAAGCCGCCGAGAAGGCCAATGCCGCTGATGCCGCCCGCAGCGCCGAGCGCGACGCCAGCATGGCGCGCGAACGCGAGCAGCTGGCGAAGCTGCAGACCGAAAGCGAGGCCCGCTTCAAGTCGCTGGCCGAGGCCGCGCTGCTGAAATCACAGCAGCAGTTTGTCCAGATCGCCGACGAGACGCTGAAGAAGCACAAGGAAGGCGCCGAGGGCGAGCTCGGCAAGATGCTGAAGCCGATCCAGGAAACCTTCGGCCAGTTCCGCGAGAAGGTTGAAGCGATCCAGAAGGTCAGCGCCGAGGACCGTGCCAAGCTGGAAGAACAGATCCGCGGTGTCAGCGAGAGCGTGCGCAAGACCGAGAGCGCGGCGGGCAAGCTCGCCAACGCGCTCTCCACCACACGCCATGGCGGACGCTGGGGCGAGGAGACGCTGCGCAACGTGCTCGAGATGGCGGGGCTTTCGCCCTATGCTGATTTCACCGAGCAGAATTCATCCGAGACTGAAAAAGGCCGCATCCGGCCGGACGTCATCATCCGCATGCCCGGCGGGCGCGAGCTGGTGATCGACTCCAAAGTCTCGCTCGATGATTACCTCGCTGCCTCCGGTGAGACCGACACGGTCAAGCGCAACCAGCTGCTGGCTGCCCACGCCCAGAAGGTTCGGGCCCACGTGCAAGGCCTTGCGCGCAAGGACTACTGGAAGGGCTTCTCCGATCGCGTCGATTTTGTCGCCATGTTCATGCCGGGCGAGAATTTCTACGCCGCCGTGCTGGAGCAGGATCGCGAGATCTTCGACTTCGCCGCCAAGAACTCCGTCATCATCGTCACGCCCTCGACGCTGATCGCGCTGGCGAAGGCCGTCGCCTATGGCTGGCGGCAGGAGCAGGCCGCGCGCAATGCGGAGCAGGCGGTGGAGCTTGGTCGCGAACTCTACCAGCGCCTCGCCGTGATGACCGATCACATGGGCAAGGTCGGCAACAATCTCGACAAGGCGGTCGACAGCTACAACGCCATGGTCGGCTCGTATGACCGGAAAGTGGTGCCGCAGCTGCGCCGCTTCGAGGAGCTGCAGATCCCGACCGAGAACCAGTCGATCGAGGCGCCGACCGAGCTTGGCGTGAAGGCCCGCTCGCCGCAGGCCCAGCTGACCGAGGTGAAGGAGCCCAAGGTCGATGCGCCGGCGCCCCTGTTCGATGCGCTTCCGCCTGCCGCATCCGCGTCCAAGCGCAAGTAAGTCCTCGCCCGCGCTGAACCGTCACGGTTAACTTCGCCGGGACGGTCCTACTCTTGCACGCCAGAAGGGGTGGGGGAGGCCGGAGCAGGGCATGCCGCGGTTCGCCGCCATCGAGGGAGTGAGGGGCTGGCTCGCCTGGGGCGTGGTGGTCTCTCACATCGCGCAGGTGCTCGGCATGGGCCTCCATGGCGGCCACGAAGTCTGGCTCGGCTATGCCGGCGAGACCGGCGTGATGACCTTCATCGCCATCTCCGGTTTCGTCATCGCCGGGCTTGTCGTGGACAAGAACGAGCCCTGGCCGCGCTACATCACACGCCGTGCCTTCCGCATTTTTCCCGCCTATTGGGTCGCCTACGCCGCGGCATTCTTCGCCCTGCCGCTTGCGATCAGCGCGCTCGGCTATGTCCCCGCGCTGCTGGCCGATCCGGCTTACAATTACGACGAGGTTCTGCATGGCTGGCAGGCGGCCGTTGCGGCGCGCCCGGTGGAACAGATCGGCTTGCATGCTGTGCTGCTGCAGGGCGTCATCCCCGATAGCCTCTGGCCATACACCTCCACCGCCGTCCTCGGCCCCGCTTGGTCGCTGACGCTGGAATGGCAGTTCTATCTCATCGCGCCGGTGTTCGTCTGGCTGGTGGCGCGCGACAGCTCCCGCATGGCGGTCACGCTGGTGGTGGCGGCGCTGGCGGTTGCTTTCCACATGGGGCTCTTCGGCCATTACGACCTGCCGTCCTTCCTGCCGGGCGCGGGCTATATCTTCCTGATCGGCATCGCCTCGCGCCTCAATTTCGAGCGCCTGAAATCCGCGCCCATCGGGCCAGAGATCGTGCCCGTCGCCTTCGCCATCGGCATACTGTTTCCGGGGATCATGTTCCTCGCCATCTGGCTGTCCGTCCTCGCCTACCTCGCCCGCCGCGAGGCTTGGGCCGCCGGCCCCTCCGGCCGCCGCCTCGCCGGGGCGATGGATGCCATGTTCGCCTCGCGCGTCGGCCAGTGGTTCGGCGCCCGGTCCTACGCCGTCTACCTAGTCCACTTCCCGATCATCATGGGGCTCAGCCTGCCGATCCTGCGCGACATCCACGGCGGAACCGGTCTGCAATTCCTGGCCTTCATCGGCGCGGTCATCCCGCTGACCCTGCTGATGGCGGAACTCATGCACCGGCTGGTGGAGCGCCCCTTCATCGCACTGGGCGCCCGGCTGGCCGGGGGAAGGCCTCGCACCGCCGCCCCGGCCGCCTGAACGGCATTTCCAGCGCTTTTGCGGGGCATTCCGGGCAATTTGAATGCTTCTCAAGAGCGCAGTCACTTGACCTTCAGCCCGCCCCTTCATAGCTAGCTGCCATGGCCATCCGCCCCATCCTCACCGTTCCCGATCCTGTCCTGAAGCAGGTGTCCAAGCCCGTCGACGCGGTCACCGACGAGACGCGCGCCCTGATGGATGACATGCTGGAGACGATGTACGCCGCGCCCGGCATCGGCCTTGCCGCCGTGCAGATCGGCGTGCCGCTGCGGGTCATCGTGATGGACCTTGCCAAGGAAGGCGAGGAGCCCGCCCCGCGTTACTTCGTGAACCCGGAGCTCCTGGAATTCGACGGCGAGAAACAGCCCTACGAGGAAGGCTGCCTCTCCGTGCCGGACTATTTCGATGAAGTGGAACGCCCCAAGCGCGTCCGCCTCAAATATCTCAACTACAAGGGCGAGTCCGTCGAGGAATGGGCAGAGGGCATGTACGCCGTCTGCATCCAGCACGAGATGGACCACCTCGAAGGCACGCTCTTCATCGACCACCTCTCCCGCCTGAAACGCGCCTACGCGATCAGCAAGGTGAAGAAGGCGAAGAAGCGCGACGCGGCTTAGTCGTCTCCGCGGCGCTCCTTCAGCTACCCATCTCCTGCTTTCTCGGAGCATGAGCGAGAGCCATGATTGTGCCCTTCGATTGGTTTGATTTCGTCTCTGGCCTTCAAGAAGATCTGAAGCACGGGGCGACTTTCGAACAGCGCCTGGTCGCGTTTCGGGATGGCTTGTCCGCCGACGTCCACGCGGAATTGCTAACGTTCTTCAGGCACGCCGCCATGGCGAGCGAAGAGGATTGCAGGGTCCTGGAGTCGCCGGAGATGGGCCAGTCGTTGCGCATGTCTTTCAAGCGAGACAAGAGCGGCAGGCATTTCTATGCCGAAGTACTCGCCGTTTTTGAGCAGGGCGCACAACGTCCGCGCCGCTGACACGCGGCGACAACACCATCAATCGCGGAAGCAAACCGTGTTCGTACGGCGTCCTAGAACGGCGTGATCTGGTCGTAGATCAGCTTGCCGTACTTGTCGCGCTGCACGGCCGAGATGTCGCCGCGGCCACCGTAGGAGATGCGCGCTTCGGCGATCTTGGTGTGCTCGATCGTGTTGTCGGAAGCGACGTCTTCCGGACGGATCACGCCGGAGACCAGCAGTTCGCGAAGTTCATTGTTGATGCGCACTTCCTGGCTACCGCCAATGACAAGGTTGCCGTTGGCCAGCCGGTCGGTGATGACCGCCGCCACCGTCAGTTTCACCTTCTCCTGACGATTCACCGAACCCGTTCCGTTGGACGAGGAGGTCGAACCGAAAGCCACGCCCGGTGAGAGCGAGGGCGTGCCGGGCAGGGCGTTGGTGATCGTGTCCTCGAGGCCCAGCAGCGCGTCCACGCTGGTGTCCGTCGCCGACGTGCGGCTCCGCGCCGAGGTGTTGCTCACCTGCGCCGAGTCCGCGATCTCGATATTCACCGTGAGGATGTCGCCGATCTTGCTGGCGCGCTGGTCGTCGAAGAACGACTTGGCGCCGGCGCGCCAGAGCGAGTTCGCGGCGGCAGCTTCCATCACCGGCGGCGGCAGTGGCATCGACACGCGTTGCGCGCCGGCAACCGTCGCCGGATTGCTGATCGGCGTCAGCTGCGGCGGGGCGACAGCCGCGTCCAGCCCGGCGCAACCGCCCAGCATGATGGCCGCCAGTCCCGCACCCGTGGTGATCGCTTTTTTCATGGCCAGTGTCCCGGTCAGTTGACGCGCGCCTCGCCGGGGCCCGAGGCCACGGCGTCGATCGTCCGTTTGGAATAGGTGTTGAGCACGCGCAGGCTGTCGCCCCTGGCGGCATCGGCCTGCGCCACGCCATCGACAGTCAGCTTCACGCCCTTGGTCGCATAGATGAGTGTCACCGGATCGCCCTTGCGGATCACCGAGGGCGCCTTCACGTCGGCCGCCTGCAGCGGCTGTCCCGATTTCAGCGGCCGCTTGGCTTCCATGCCGACCGCCGCATCATAGCCGAGCACATTGCGTGAGCCCCAGCCGGGCTTCGTCGCCTGCCATTCGACATCGTCTGCGCTGACGATCGCGCCGCGCGCGATGTCGCGGATCAGCACCAGCACTTCGCCCGAGGCGCCCTGCGTCGTCCCGATCTGCCGCGCCGGATTGGCCTGTTTCGCCGGATTGGCGGCCGGCGCATTGCCGCCCGACCGCGTCACCAGGATCGGCTGGTCCAGCGGAATGGCGAGGATGACGCCCGCGCTCTTGGCCGTCGCGACCAGGAAGGCCGGATCGAGCGACAGCGTCTGGCCCTGCGGCGGGGCGGGGCCGATCAGGATGCCCGCGGCTTCGCCGGTCACCGGCGTCACATCGCCCAGCGTGATCCAGTCGCCGCGCACCTGTTTCGCGCCGCCTTGCGCCCACGCGAGATCCGCGAAGACGAGGCAGGCGATGGCAAAGGCGGCGGCGCGGATCATGTGGCCTAGCGCAGGTTGGTCGTGGAGCGGAGCATTTCGTCGGTCGTGGTGATGACCTTGGAGTTCATCTCGTAGGCGCGCTGCGCCGTGATCAGCGCCGAGATTTCCGTTACCGCGTTGACGTTCGAGGCTTCGAGGAAGTTCTGCATCACCGTGCCGAAACCGACCTGGCCGGGCAGGCCGCGATTGGCCGTGCCCGAAGCCGGGGTTTCGAGAAAGGCGTTGTCGCCGATGGCTTCAAGGCCCGCCGGATTGACGAAGCGCGCCATCTCCAGCGCGCCAAGGTCCTGCGGCGCCGAGCCGTCCGCCATGACCGCCTGCACGACGCCCTGGCGGTTGATCGACAGGCCGATCGCATCGGCCGGCACCGAAATGCCCGGCGCGACCGTGAAGCCGTCTTCCGTCACGATCTGGCCTTCAGCGGACAGCGAGAAGTTGCCGGCGCGCGTATAGGCGTCGCGGCCATCCGGCAGCTGCACGATGAAATAGCCTTCGCCCTGGATGGCGACGTCATAGGGGTTCTGCGTCTGGGTGAACGAGCCCTGCTCGGTCACGCGATAGACCGAACCGGCCTTGACGCCCACGCCCACCTGCACGCCCGTCGGCACGATGGTGCCGGCGTCGGAGGAGGTAACGCCCATGCGTTCGACGTTCTGGTAGAGCAGGTCCTGGAATTCGGCCCGCTGGCGTTTGAAGCCTGTCGTGTTCATGTTCGCGATGTTGTTCGCGATGACCTCGACGTTGAGCTGCTGGGCCTGCATGCCCGTGGCGGCGGTGTTCAGTGCGCGCATCGTTGCGTTTCCTCAGGCTTAGCCGACTCGGGCGAGTTTATCGATCGACGTTCCGCGCAGCTCGTCCGACTGTGCGATCATCTTGGCGATGGAGGTGTAGGCGCGGGAAACCTCGATCATCTCGGTCAGTTCCAGCACCGCGTTCACGTTCGATCCCTCGACCATGCCGGAAACCACTCGCGTCGCGGTCGGCTCGGCCGGCGTCGGCTGCTGGTCGGTTGCCTTCCAGAGATTCGATCCCACGCGCTCAAGGGCGCCGGGCGTCTCGAATTTCATGACTTTCATCTTGCCCAGCACGACGCCGTCCTGGCTGATCGAGCCCTCGCGCGAGACGGTCAGGGCGCCGCCCGTGGGGTCGACGGTGATCGGGCCGCCATCGCCCACCACCGGGTCGCCATTGCGGGTGATGATCTCGCCAGCCTCGTTGAGGTTGAATCGCCCGTCGCGCGTGTAGGCTGCGCCGTTGGCGGTCTGCACCTCGAAGAAGCCGTCGCCCTCGATGGCGAAGTCCAGCGGATTGCCGGTCTGCTCGAGCGGTCCGGTCGAAAAGTCGCGCTGCAGCATGTAGGCGTCGGCGAACGAGATCTCGTGCGGCAGGTCATCGGCCGTGGCCGGTTTCTGCGACAGTTCGCGCGCAACAACATGCTCCACCTTGAAGCCGGCGGTCGTGAGGTTCGCGAGGTTGTTTGCGGTCGTGTCCATCCGCTTCTGCAGCACTTGCTGCGCGGACAGGCCGACCATGAATGAATTGTCCATGGGCCGCCGTTTGTCTCCGCGCGCTGTTTTGCGGCGCAGGAGCCAGGCTGGGCTTGGCCTGCGCGTCCTGCGGCAGACCCATTAAGTTGCGGTCAAGAATGGGGGCAGGGGGTTAACGGTGTATTGCCGGAAATGCACCGCTGGGCAGGCTTTCACCCGGCAGGAATTGCCCATCTCCACCCTTCCTTAACCTTCGGGAGACGATTTTGCCGGGTATCCCGGAGCCCCGGGCCAGACTGATTCACCAGGGTTGCCCTGCCATGTCCAAGAAGGAAAAGCCCAAGAAGCCGGAAGCCCAGCCAGCTGATGCTGCCGGTGGCGAAGGCGCCGAGGGCGCGCCCGTCAAGAAGAAGATGGCCGGCAAGACGCTGGTCCTGTTCGTCATCCTCCCCGCCGTGCTCGTGCTCGGTGGCGGCGGCGCGGCGGCGATGATGCTGATGGGCGGCGGCGGCGCGAAGGCTGAAGCTGCAACCGCGTCTGAAGGCGAACATGTCACGGCCGAGGAAGGTCACGCCGCTGCTCCCGCTGAAGGCGGCGATCATGGCGCGGCGCCTGCCGCCGGCGGCGAACATGGCGCAGAAGGCGGCGCTGCCGGTTCGCCCGAAGACGAAGCTGCTGTCGGTCACGTCCTGCCCTGCGAAAGCGGCAACCCCTGCTATTACGCGATGCCCAAGCTGGTGATGAACCTCGCCAGCACGGGCGGCGCGCGCGCCACCATGATGGAGCTCGAACTCTCGCTCGAAAGCTCGACGCCCTCCAGCTTCAACCGCGTGCCCGAACTGATGCCGCGGCTGAAGGACACGCTGAACTCCTTCCTGCGCGAGCTGCGCGTGGAAGACCTCAATGGTTCGGGCGGCACCTACACGCTGCGCCGTGAACTCCTGAAGCGGTTCAACACCGTGCTCGATCCGAAGAAGATCGACGCCGTGCTGATCGAAGGCATGCTGATCCAGTAGGAACCGGGCAACGTGGCAGCCGACGCAACAGACGAAGAACTTGCGGCCAGCTGGGAAGCCAGCGTGGGCGGCGGCCAGGCGGCCGCCGACGACGCGTGGGATGCAGCCATGCCGTCGGGCGGCGGCGGTCCGTCCGGCGACCAGCCGCAATCGATCGCGCAGGCTGCCGTTGGCTCCGAACGCATCCTCAACCAGGACGAGATCGACTCGCTTCTCGGCTTCTCGATGGAGGAGGAGAACAGGGCCAAGAAGAACGGCATCCGCGCCCTCATCAACTCCGCGCTCGTCTCCTACGAGCGTCTGCCGATGCTCGAGGTGGTGTTCGACCGCCTCGTGCGCCTGATGACCACCAGCCTGCGCAACTTCACGTCCGACAACGTCGAAGTCTCGCTGGATGCGATCCAGTCCATGCGCTTCGGCGACTATCTCAACTCGATCCCGCTGCCGGCCATCCTCGCCGTGTTCAAGGCCAAGCAGCTCGACAATTTCGGCCTGCTGACGGTCGATTCGAACCTGATCTACTCTATTGTCGACGTGTTGCTCGGCGGCCGTCGCGGCACGATTGCGATGCGTGTCGAAGGCCGTCCCTACACCACGATCGAGCGCGTGCTGGTGACGCGCCTTGTTGAAGTCATCCTCAACGACGCCCGCAAGGCGTTCGACCCGCTGACCGCGGTCGACTTCGAACTCGACCGTATCGAAACCAACCCGCGCTTTGCCGCTATCGCCCAGCCCGCCAACGCGGCGATCCTGGTGAAGCTGCGCATCGACATGGAAGACCGAGGCGGCCGCTGCGAGCTGCTGCTGCCCTATGCCACGCTCGAACCAATCCGGAAGATGCTGCTGCAGAACTTCATGGGCGAGAAGTTCGGCCGCGACAACATCTGGGAAGGCCACCTCGCGACCGAGCTGTGGTCCGCGCCCACCACGCTTCGTGTGGTGCTCGACGAATTCATGCAGCCGCTCGGCAAGATGATGAATCTCCAGATCGGCGACACGCTGATCATGAACGCGACACCGGATTCCAAGGCCCACCTGATGTGCGGCGACATCCACCTCACCACCGGCCAGGTCGGCCGCATCGGCCAGAAAGTGGCCATGCGCGTCGAAGCGCCAATCACGCAAGCGGCCAAGAAAAGGATCGTGGAAGCAAGATGAGCAACCTTTACGTACTCGCTTTCGAAGGTTTCCTCGCGCTGCTCCTGGTCATCGCGATCGCCTACTGCGTTCGCCTCGATGGCAAGCTCAAGGCGCTGCGCACGGGCAACATGCGCATGCTCGAAGCCGCCAAGGAGCTGCAGAACTCGGTGCTCCACGCCGAGAACGCCGTCACCGCGCTGCGCCGCTCGGCCGATGCCGCCGGCAAGGAGCTGCAAGGCAAGATCGATGAGGCGCGCGCCATGACCGCGGCCGCCGCCACCGCCCAGCAATACCTGCGCGAAGACACGCCGCCCGCACGCGACGCCGTGCGTCCGGTCGATTTCTCCCTCCGTCGCCGCAGTGTTCTCTAGGAGCCTTCCATGACGCCCAGGGTCGGGGTCTTCTCCGCCGTCATCGCCGTGTCCGTCGGCGCCCTTGCGTTCAAGGGCGTCGATATCGCGCAGGCTTTCGCCAACGAGGTCGAGCCCGGCGCGACCGTCGCTGCGCCAGAGGAAACCGCGCTGACAGCGGGCGAGGAGAGCGCCGCCCCCGAAGAGGCCCCGCCCGCCGCCGCGCCGTCGCCCGAGCAATGCCTCACCACGCTAAACGCCGCCGCCGAAGAGATGGGACTCTCCTCGCAGGAGATCGTCGTCCTCCGCTCATTGCAGTCGCGTCGTGAAGCGCTGGACGAACGCGAATCCGGCATCGGCACGCGCGAAGCCGCTGCCGCTGCCGCCGAGGCCCGCCTGCAGGAACAGATCGGCCAGCTCAAGACGGTCGAAGCCTCGATCCAGACCCTCCTGTCGAAGATGGACGCCAAGGGCGACGAGCGCATGGCCTCGCTGGTCAAGTCCTACGAGTCGATGAAGCCGAAGGACGCCGCAAACATCTTCAACGGCATGGAAGACGACCTGCTGGTCGATATCGCCAAGTCGATGAAACCCGCCACGCTGGCCGCCGTCCTCTCCACCATGCAGCCCAAGCGCGCCGAAACGCTGACGCGGCTGCTTGCCAATCTGGCCAAGCCGCCGGTCAACCTGCCGCCACTGCCGTCCCCAACGCCCGCAGCGACCGCCGCGCCGACATGAGCCAGTCCCGCCCTCCCTCGGGTTGGGCGTTGCGCCTCTCCGTTCTCGGAGTGGCCGCGATCAGCTTTGCCGCGCCGGCCTTCGCCGATCGCGCGGTGCAGCTGTCGTTCTCGGAATCCTCCAAGTATGCGCGCATCACCGCCAAATGGGCGGATGGCGACGAAGTTGCGCCGAAGGTCCGCGCCAGCGTCTCCAACCAGGTGCTGATCCTCGCCTTCAATGAGAAGGTGAAGATCAATCTCGACAAGCTGAAGGAAAGCCTGCCCAGCTGGGCCGCTGTCACCTTCATGGACCCGGACGGCATGACGGCCCGCATCGGCCTGAAGCAGGCGCCGCGCCTCGCCGTCACCACCTCGCTCGATCTCGTCGCCATCGACCTGATCCCCGAGGACATCACCGCCAATCCGCCGAAGCTCGTCTCGCCGCTTGTCGCGAAGAAGAATGCCGAGGCCGAAGCCAAGCGCGTCGCCGCCATTCCGCCGCCCGCGCCGGTCGTGCCGCTCGAAGTGCGCGGCAGCCAGTCCGGCGATTCATCCCGCATCGCCTTTTACTGGGACCAGCCCGCCAGCTATCGCGTCGTCTCCGCAACCGATGGCGAGCTGAAGCTGCAGTTCGCCAAGCGCGCCAAGCCGGACCTCGCCTATCTGCGCATCGATCCGCCGGCCAACCTCGCGGACTTCAAGGGCGAGAACACTGACAAGGGCTACCTCGTCACCATCACGGCGAAGGACCACCTGCCGATCAAGCACTTCATGGAAGGCGACACGCCGGTTATCGACATCTCGAAGCCGCTGCCGCCGGAAGCCCCTGCCGACAAGACCAAAGTCACGCCCGCGCCTGCGCCCGCCAAGAAGCCGGCAGCTGGCGAAGGTCCGATCATGCTCGCTCCGGCCAGGCAGGCCCCGGTTGATGCCGAACTGCCGACGCCCGCTTCGCCCGACAATGTCGTCGGCAGCGCCGAGCGTGTCACTTCGCTCATTCCCAGCTGGGCCGATCCCGCGCCACGCAACGGCGTCGTGCTGGTCAAGGCTGCGCCCCTGCCCAACGGGTTGGAGATGTCCTTCCCGTTCGCCGCGCCGGCGCCCGCCGCCGTGTTCGCGCGGGGAAGCATCGTCTGGATTGTCTTCGCCGCCAACGCGGACCTCAAGGTTGACTCGACCAGCATTCCCGCCGGCTATCGCGCCCGCAATTTCCGCGTGAAGAACGCCACGCTCATGCGCCTCGAAACGCCCAAGGGCCTGAGCGTCTCCGCCATCTCCGAAGACTCGACCTGGAAGATCCGCGTCGCGCCGACCGCCCAGAAGCCGGAACGTTTCGTCAAGGCCGACCGCCGTCCCGGCGATGATGGCCGCGCGCGCGTCGAAGCCATGCTCATCGGCGCTGCTGGCATCATCTGGTTCGAGGACCCGGTCGTTGGCGACCAGATCGCCGCCGCTGTTTCCTACGGTCCCGGCACCGCCTCCGCCACGCCGCGAGACTTTGTCGAAGCCTCGCTCCCCGCCACCGCCCATGGTCTCGCCATCGCGCCGAAGTCGGACGATGTGCAGGTGACGCTGGAGGGCGAGCGCGTCGTCATCGCCATGGCGTCCTCCTCGCAGACATCGCCCGATGCCCCGCTCGGCAACATCTCCTTCGCGCAGAACGCGGTGAACCCCGCCTTCATCGATTTCGCTGCCTGGGGCGCGGCGCGCGGCGCGCAATACATCAAGCAGCTCGACGCGCTCGACAGCGCCGTCGCCGAACTCGAACCCTCAACGCCCGCGGGCGGGGAGGCGGCGATGAACCTCGCGCGTTTCCATCTCGGCCACATGCAGGCGCACGAAGCCATCGGCATCCTCCGCGCCGCCGCCGCCGACCGGCCCGAGCTGGAAACCGACCCCGCCTATCTCGGCATGCGTGGCGCCGCCAACTATCTGGCCGGCCGTCTCAAGGAAGCTGAGGACTCGCTCTCGCGCGGATCGCTGCGCAACGATCCCTCCGCTTCGTTGTGGCGCGCCATGGTCGCCGCGAAGAAGGGCGAGTGGGAGCGTGCGATCGAGCTCTTCCGCGCCTCCGATCGCCAGCTCTATCTCTACTCCTCCGCGCGGGGCGCGGACTTCGCGGTCGTGTGGGCCGAAGCCGCGCTGCAGGCCAACGATTTCGATGCCGCCCGTCGCATGGCCACGTTCGCCGTCACCAATGGCGAGACGGAAACCAAGCAGCGCGGCCAGCTCGCCCTCGCCAATCTCAAGGCCGCTATCGAAAGCCCGGCCGCCGCCTGGCCGGAATTCAAGCGGCTTGCTGAAACCGCCGTCGAACCCGTGGCCGTGCGCGCCGAGCTGCGCCGTCTCGAACTCGGCGTTCCCGCCGGCAAGATCACCGCCGTCGACGCCGCCGCCGAACTGGAAGGGCTCCGCTTCCGTTGGCGCGGCGACGAAGTCGAGATGTCCACCGTTGGCATCCTTGCCGACCAGTACATGCGCGTCGGCCGCTTCCGCGACGCGTTGCTGCTCGCGCAGTCCACGGCTATGCGCGACGCCAACGCGCCGGGCTCGCGCGACCTGCGCCTCAAGCTGGCCGACTACTTCCGCCGCCTCTTCCTCAATGGCGAGGCCGATCGGCTCGACCCCATCCAGGCAGTCGCGCTCTTCTACGAGTTCGACGATACGCTGATGCCCATCGGCCCCGACGGCGACCAGATGGTGCGCAAGCTCGCCCAGCGCCTTGTCGCGTTTGACCTGCTGGAGCCGGCCAGCGCGCTCCTGCAATACCAGGTCGACAATCGCCTGCGCGGCGTCGGCAAGGCGGCTGTCGCCGTCGATCTCGCCTCGATCTATCTGTGGGACAAGCGCCCGGACAAGGCGCTCGCCGCGCTCAACACAACGCGGCTGCCCAACCTGCCGAAAACACTGGCGCTCGAGCGCCGGCTGCTTGAAGCCGCCGCCTATCGCGATCTCGGCCGTTACGACCACGTCATCGAACTTGTCGAGCCGCTGGAAGGTCCCGAACCGAAATCGCTGCTCGCGGATGCCTACTGGCGCGACAACAAATGGCCCGAGGCGGCGCGTGCGCTCCTCTCCATCTTGCCGCCGGCCGGGCAGGCGGGTGCGAAAGACGCCAACCTCATCTTCAAGACCGCCATCGCGGCGCGCATGGCGAAAGATCCTGGCCTGATCGCCCAGCTACGCCCCTATGGGCGCGCGATGGCCGGCAACGCCAATCAGGCGTCCTTCGATCTCATCACCGCACAGTCCGATGTCTCCGGCGCCAGCCTCACCGAAGCCGTCCGCCGCCTCGCGGACGCGCCGCGCGTCGATGCCTTCGCGACGGCCATGAAGGCCCGCTTCCAGGCCCCCCGCGCCGCCACGCCCCCCGTAGGCGCCGCCGCCGCTGCAACCCCGCCCACCGCGACAAAGCCGGGCTGATGTGGGCGGATGGGCGTTGCTTGGCTTGACTCAGGCCAGCCTCACGCCACCTGCCCGGCGGCCCAGCCCGAACTCCACGCCCACTGGAAGTTGTACCCGCCGAGCCAGCCCGTCACATCCACGCACTCGCCGATGAAGTAGAGGCCCGGCGCGGCCTTCGCCTCCATCGTCCGTGAGGACAGCCCGTCGGTATCAACGCCCCCCAGCGTTACCTCCGCCGTGCGCCAGCCCTCCGTCCCATCCGGCGTCACCTGCCAGCCATTCACTTCATCGGCCACCGCGCGCAGCTTTGCGTCCGACAAATCCGCCAATCGCGCCGTCCCGTGCGTCCGCGCCGCGATCTGCTCCGCTAGCCGCTTCGGCACGATCCCCGCCAGCGCATTGTCGAGCTGCTGCTTTGGCCGCTCCTTCCGGTCGCGCTTCAAGTCCTCGAACACATCGCGCCCACGCGCGAGATCAATGAAGACCTCATCTCCCTCGCGCCAGTAGGACGAGATCTGCAGGATCGATGGTCCCGACAGGCCACGATGCGTGAACAGCATCCCTTCGTCGAAACTCACCTTGCCGCAGCTCACCCGTGCTTCCACCGAAACGCCCGCCAGCTCCGCCACCGGCGTTAGCTTCGCCTCGTAGAAAGTGAACGGCACGAGGGCAGGGCGAGGCTCGATCACATCAAGACCAAACTGCTTGGCGACATTGTAAGCAAACCCCGTCGCCCCCATCTTCGGAATGGACTTGCCGCCCGTCGCCATCACCAGCGCTGCGCACGCAAGCGCGCCCGACGACGTCTCCACCTCGAATCCATCTGCCGTCCGTCTGACCGCGCCCGGCTCAACGCCCAGACGCAACTCACCGCCCACCCCGCGCAGGTCATCCAGCAGCATCGCAATGATGTCTCTCGCCGAGCTGTCGCAGAAGAGCTGGCCCAGCGTCTTCTCGTGCCAGCCAATCCCGCGCGCATCGACCCGTGCGATGAAATCATGCTGGGTGAACCGCTTCAGCGCCGACACGCAGAAATGCGGATTGGCCGAGAGGAACTGTTTTGGTGTTGCGTGCAAGTTGGTGAAATTGCAGCGTCCCCCACCGGAGATGCGGATCTTCTCTGCTGGCTTCGCCGCATGATCGATCACGATCACGCGACGCCCCCGGCGGCCCGCTTCGATCGCGCACATCAGCCCCGCTGCGCCTGCGCCGATCACCAGCACATCCGTGGTGGCCAGTACGTGGGTGGGGGAGAGTGTCATTCAAACTTCGCGTTATGGTTTCGCGCCGGTCCCGCGCGCTGTCGGAGGATGCCTCCTAGCACGGCGGTGGTATTCGCCGCGAGGGCCCTGTCCTGCCCGCTTGTCCACCGACGATTGACGGCTCTGGAAAATGGCAGTTAGACTGCCAATATCGGAACTGATCCGGTTCGGGCGTCAGTCAGGGGAGGGCGGAGATGGCGTTTCTGCCGCCGAGCACCAACGCGGATTATCGCGGCTCGACGCTGGCGGCGTGGTTCCTGATGCTGGCTGCCGTGCTCGAATTCCTGCCTGGCTGCATCCACTATTTCCTGCCCGATGGCGGGGCGGGCGTGATCGCCGGGCTCGACCTGACGCAGAACGGTTACATCATCATAGCCACCTTCGCATGGTTCGGGGCGGTGCAAATTCCGATGGCGATCCTGCTGTTCGTGATCGGCCTGCGCTATCGCACGCTGGTTCCGCTTGGCCTGCTGATCCTGATTCTCTCGCGCAGCCTGATGGCCATCGATGGCTGGTTCTTCAAGGGCGCAGCCGGCGGCCACCATCCGCCTGAGCACTATGCCAGCCCCGTCGCAGTTGCGCTGGCATTAGTGTTTCTGCTGCTTGCCACGCGCGAGCGGTCGGTAAGACAAGGCTGAGCACGCGATGTCGGTACGCTCCTTCCTCATCTCGCGCATCGCTGAAAAGATCACGGGCGCTGAGCGTCAAGAAAAGGCGCGCGCGAATTTCGAGCGGCGCAGGAAAGCAGCAGGCCAGCCTCATCGCGTCGAATATTTCCATCAGGCAGGCGATCCCTATTCCTGCCTGCTGGCGCAGGTGCTGCCGAGGCTGGTCGCGCGTTACGACATCGAGTTGCGCTGTCATCTCGTTTCCGCGCCGCCGGCCTGGGCGGCGCCTGAACGCGAGAGGCTCGACGCGTATTCCCGCATTGATGCACAGTGCCTAGCTGCCCGCGCGGGTCTGGTCTTTGCTGATCCCGGCGTCCAACCATCTCCGACGCGTCTGAGGCAGGCCGAAGCGGCGCTGGCCAGCAGCCTGCGTGCAGGCACGTTCATTGAGGATGCCGCCGGCATTTCAACGGCGCTGTGGTCGGGCGCAGCCTTGCCCGCGAGTACAGAAGACGCGTCGACTCCAAAAGCCGCCGGTGATGCGGCGCGCGCGAAGCTCGGCCATTATCTTGGCGGCACGTTTCACTATGGTGGGGAATGGTATTGGGGGCTCGACCGGCTTCACTATCTCGAGGAGCGTTTGTCTGCGGTGTCTGCCCGCAAGGCCGATGCGCCTGTTGGCGTGACCTATCCGCAGCCCGTTTCGCCGGCGCCCGATGCCGCGCCATCCCTGCGAGCAGATGCGGGCGAACTCCATTTCTATCTGTCCTTCCGCAGTCCCTACACCTATCTCGCTGCTGCCCGCGTAAAGGCGCTGGCTGACGAATACGGTGCTCCGCTGCGCCTGCGCTTTGTCTTGCCGATGGTGATGCGCGGCTTGCCGGTGCCGCCAGCCAAACGCAACTACATCACGCTGGATGCCGCGCGCGAGGCGCGACGCGTCGGCGTTCCCTTTGGCCGCGTGGCGGACCCGGTCGGGCGGCCCGTGGAGCGTGGCTATTCCCTGCTGCCATGGGCAATCGCTCAGGGGCGAGGGTACGACTACTGCCTGGCTTTCATGCGTGGCGTCTGGTCCCAGGGCGTCGACGCCGGCAGCGATACAGGCATGCGCCGTATCGTCGAGTGTGCGGGGCTCGACTGGCGCGACGCGCAATCCCGCCTCGGCAATGGCGACTGGCGCGCGGAAGCCGAAGCAAACCGGCAGGAGCTGTTCGGCCTCGGTCTCTGGGGCGTGCCGTGTTTCCGCTTCGGCGAAACAACCGCCTGGGGCCAGGACCGGCTCTGGGTGATCGAAGATGCGCTCCGTAGGCCAGATAAAGAGACGACAGGGAGGTAACACATGCAGGTTTTCAACGACGTCTATCCGACAGACCCGGCGCAGATCGAAGCCTTGCGCGAGAAGGGCCCCGATGGTCCGATCTTCATGGTCAACCTGCTGAAGTTCAAGGACAGGGCTGAGTACGAAGATGGCCGCGCCACGACGCTCAGTGGTCGCGAAGCCTACCAGATCTACGGCCGCGCCGTGACGCAGATCCTGCCGAAATTCGGCGGGCAGGCCGTGTTCGCCGCAGATGTCAGCTTCCTGTCGCTCGGCCGCGTCGAGGAGTTGTGGGACGAGATCGCCATCGCGGCCTATCCCGATCGCGGCTCGATGGTGCGCATGTCGTTCTCACCGGAATGGCGCGAGGCATCGGTGCATCGCACGGCGGGCCTCAAGGGCCAGCTCAATATCGAATCCCTGCTGGCGCCCGAATTCGCGCCGGACTGGATCAAGGCCATAGCCCAATCTATCGGGTCCCAATCTGTCGGATCGAAATCATGAAGAAGCGCTACCTCGCTCTCGGCCTTGTTGCACTAGTCGCCATCGGCGCAGCCGGCGCCTTCGTGTTCAAACGCCAGATCGGCGAGGTGATGTTCCGGCAGGCAGTGGCCGAGAATGTCGGTCGTGATCGCAGCACGGAGCTGCCGGACGGGCTGCACGTCTTCATGTGCGGCTCAGGCTCGCCCTTGCCTGACCCCACACGCGCCGGCCCCTGCCTCGGCGTGCTCGCGGGCAAGCATGTGATGGTGTTCGACAGCGGTTCCGGCGGCGCGCGGCGGCTGGCCCGCATGGGCTTCCCCACTGCGCGGCTCGAGAAGGTCTATCTCACGCACCTGCATTCCGATCACATCGACGGGCTCGGTGAACTGATGCTGCAGGCCTGGGTCGGCGGCTCGCGCGCCACGCCGCTGCCCATCGCGGGACCTGAAGGCGTCGCCGACGTGGTGGCGGGCTTCAACATGGCTTATCGCCTCGACAGCACGTATCGCACGGCCCACCACGGCGCCGAGATTGCCAACCCCGCGGGCTTCGGCGGCGTCGCAGAAGTGATCCCGGCGCCAACCGGTGTAGGCCACACGCAAGTGCTCATCGACAAGGATGATGTCAAGGTCACTGTCATCGCGGTGAACCACGCGCCGGTCTCGCCCGCCTTTGGCTATCGCATCGACTACAAGGGCCGCTCCGTCGTGCTCAGCGGAGACACCGTCTATTCGGCAGACCTGGTCGCAGCTTCGGCCGGCGTCGACGTGATGTTCCACGAAGCCCTCAAGCCATCCATGGTCGTGGAGATGCGCGATGCGGCGACGGCCAAGGGACAGGCCCATATCGCCAAGGTGATGGGCGACATTCTCGACTACCACGCTTCGCCAGAAGACGCCGCGCGGGCAGCGGCGGATGCCAAGGCGAAGCAGCTGGTGATCTATCACATCGTCCCGCCCCTGCCGTCTTCCATGCTGGACGCGGCCTTCCTGGGCGATGCCCCAAGCCTGTTCTCCCGCCCGATCCGGGTTGCGGAGGATGGGTTGTTGATCAGCTTGCCGGCCGGGGCAACCGCGATTGACCAGCAGATGATCCGCTGACTCTTTCGTGCGCGTGGCGTTACCCCCCTTCGCGTGGGGTGCGGTCGTGCTAGCTGTGGTTGTAGTTGTGGTTGCAGAGAGAGTTCCGGTGAAGAGCCGATCGGAGAGCAGGACTCGCGGGGAAGTTGACGTGGACGTCCATGATGACGCCGAGGGGGATGGCCGCCGCCAGCGGTCCAGCCGCAGCCGCGAACGGATCGTTCACGCCATGATCGAGCTGATCCGCGCCGGGGAAATGTCGCCCGCCGCCGCCCGCGTGGCGGAGAAGGCCAATGTCGGCCTGCGCACGGTCTTTCGCCATTTCGAGGAGATGGAAACGCTGACCCGCGAGATCAGCGCCATCGTCGCGGCGGAAATCCTGCCGCTGGTGGAAAAGCCGTTCGAGGGCAAGGGCTGGCGCGCCCAGTTCAACGACCTTCTGGACCGCCGCGCCCACATTTACGAACGCGTGATGCCGCTGAAAATCGCAGGCAGCCTGCAGCGATTCCGGTCGAAATTCCTGATGGACGACTACAACCGCTTCCTGCGCATGGAGCGGGAAGGGCTGAAGCGCGTATTGCCACAGAAGATCGTGAATGACGCCGTGCTGTTCTCCTCCATCGAGCTGATCACCGGGTTCCAGGCGTGGCGCCGCCTGCGCCAGGATCAGGGCCTCTCGCCGAAGGATGCGCTGAACGTGGTGCGCCACACGATCGACCGCCTGTTGGCTGGCAAGTGATGCGCGGCTTCCTGATCGTCCCCGCGCTGCTTGCGGCCGCCTGTTCGGGATCGGAGACAGATCCTTCGAAGTCAGAGGCTGTCGCTGAGATCAGGCCGGCGTGTGGCTTGCCCGAGCAGCAGATCGGCGCATTTGCGACTGTGCCAGAAGGTGCGGTCGAGATGGGCGCCCATGCGATGTATCCGGAGGAAGAGCCGGCGCGTACCGTTCACGTCGCGGCGTTCAGCATGCAGGTCCACGAAGTCACCAACGCGCAGTTCGAGCGGTTTGTGGTGGCGACCGGCTATGTGACCGACGCCGAACGTTCCTCCGCCTCGTCCGATCCCGCTGGCGGGTCCGCGCTGTTCCAGATGCCGGAGTCCGGCGGCGCGGGCGGATGGATGCTGAAGCGCGGCGCCACGTGGAAGACGCCCGGCGGCCCGGGCACAGGCATTGCGCGTCAAATGAATGATCCGGTCGTGCATGTGTCGCTGGCCGATGCGACGGCCTATGCGACGTGGGCAGGTGGGCGCCTGCCGACCGAGGAGGAGTGGGAGCACGCCGCCGCAGCGGGGCTTCCCGATTCCGCCAACAGGCTTTCGGGCGCCATGGATCCAGCAGGAAAGCCAATCGCCAATTTCTGGCAGGGCATCTTCCCGGTGAAGAATGAAGTTCAGGATGGCTTTGCGGGCGCGGCCCCCGCCGGCTGCTTCCCGGCCAGCAAGCTCGGCCTCTACGACATGATCGGCAATGTCTGGGAGTGGACTGACACGCCCTATGCCGCTGGCAGCAACACCATCAAGGGCGGCTCATTTCTCTGCGCCGAGAATTTCTGCCAGCGCTATCGCAGCGCCGCGCGACAAGGGCAGGAGGTTGACTTCTCCTCCAACCATATCGGCTTCCGCATCGTGAAGGACGTGGCGAAGTAGGCAGGCGCCTGCAAGCCCGCGTCGAAGGGCGAGCGCGGGCTCACCGGCGTGCTTCAGTTGGGCCAGAAGACGTACTCGTCCTCCGGCTTTGCCTTGTCAGCCGCCGTCTTGTCCACCGCCACCGGGCCTTCCGTCGTGTGCGGATAGAGTGGTGGACGCGCCGTCGCCTGATGATCCGCCAGCAGCTTCTTCAGCGCCGCCACCTTGCCCGGATTCTGCTCCGCAACATTGGTCTTCTCGGTGGGATCGTTGGCGAGATTGAACAGCCAGGTCTTCGCAGGCTTCTCAGTGACCTGCAGCTTCCAGTCGCCCTGGCGCACGGCCTTGTAATAGGCGCTCTGCCAGAAGATGGCGTCGTGGGGCGTCTGGTCGGGTGTGGCCGTGCCCGCGGCGAACGGCATCAGGTTGACGCCATCGACCTCGACACCGGCAGGGATCGATCCGCCAGCTGCCGCCGCGAAGGTCGGCATCAGGTCGATATGCGCAACCGGTGACGTGATGGTGGATTTCGCCGGAATGTGCCCGGGCCAGCTGACGAACATCGGCACATGGATGCCGCCTTCGAACAGCGTCATTTTCCAGCCGCGGTAAGGCTGGTTTACTTCCGGCAGACCGATATAGCCCGCCCCCCCATTGTCGCTGGTGAACACGATCATCGTGTTGTCCGCGAGGCCCTCGGCCTCCAGCGTGTCGAGAATGCGCCCCACGCTGCGATCCAGCGCGCGCACCATGCTGGCATAGACGCGTAGCCGCTCCGGCTGGATGTCGCCGACAGCGTCATAGTCCGCCTTCAGCGCCTGCAGCGGGGTGTGCACGGTCCAGTGCGCAAGATTGAGGAAGAAGGGCTGGTTCTTGTTCTTCTGGATCACCTTGATGGCTTCGTCGGTCCAGTAGTCGGTGAGATAGCCGCCCGGTTCGAACCAATCCCCTCCGTTGTAGGATGCTGCGAATTGCATGCGCGACCACAGGAAGGCGTCGATCGGGTCGAAGGGCAGCTTGGCGTTGATGACGTTGGGGTCGTTCTCCTTCAGGTGCAGTCCGCTCGCCATCAGCAGGGCCTCGTCAAAACCCTGTGCGTTCGGTCCGAACTCCGGCCCAGTGCCGGTGTGCCACTTGCCGATATGCGCCGTGTGATAGCCGGCGCTGCGCAGCACCTCGGCGATGGTCACTTCCGATCCCGGCAGGCCCTGCTTGGTATAGGTCGGCGCCTTCTCGGCCTGTTCCTTGTTGTAGATCACCGCCGGCAGGCCGGTGGCGCCGGTATCGTCCAGCATGGAGATGATGCCGCCCATGCCATCCGGCGTCGGCGTGAATTCGAAGCCTGTGCGTGTGGGATAGCGGCCGGTCATGATCATGGCGCGGGATGGCGCGCAGGTGGCCGTGCCGGCATAGGCCTGTGTGAACACCGCGCCGCGCGCGGCGAGACGATCAATGTTCGGCGTGGGCACGCGTCCGCCCGCAACGCCGCCGCCGAATGTGGCGATGTCGTTGATGCCAAGATCGTCCGCCAGGATGAAGATGATGTTCGGCTTGCGTTCGGCCGGCGGGAGCACTGCCTGCGCCGGGCCATCCTTCCACGGAACGGGAATGTTGGGTCCCACCGAGCGCTTGCCGGTATTGCCGACGACGTAGAGGATGATCGCCTTGCGATTGAACCACGCAACGCCGCCGCCCACGAGGACGACGACCAGCAGGCCGATCAGGATCTTCTTCAGCATTGGCGCCTGTTCCTCAGAGCCCGGCAAGCAGGGCATCGCACCCCGTGTCTGCAAGCATGCCGCGCACATCAGCCTGGTCGGCCGGGGACAGCGCGGAAAATTCATCGCGGATCCATTTCAGGCACTTGGCCTGATAGGGGAAGGTCGGCTGCGTCCACGCGCGGCTATCGATCTCTGTCTCGAAAGTCTCGGCGCCTGCCATCACAGCCTTTGCGTTGGCGAGCAGGAAGGGCGCATAGACCCGCCCGATCTCCGCCAGCAGCGGTTTCAGTCGCGCGCGCGCCGCATCGCGCGAGACCCAGTCGCCGTCTGTCGGCGAGAGACCTGAAAGATCTTCAACCCGGTCGATCCAGCCCCGCACGCGGCGCGAGACCCTCGTCATGATCGCCGCCGAGGTGGGTTCGATGATGCCCAGCTGTGTCAGCTGTCCATAGATCGCGAAGTCGGCGGAGGAGGGCCGCGCGCCCAAGACATAGCCCTGCGTCTGGACCAGCCCGTCGAGGGCGGAGAGCAGGCGTGTGTAGCTGCTCTCGATCGTTTCCGCCGTCACCGCATTGGAGCCGACCACATAGAGCCGGTCGATCTGTCGCTTCGCGATGAAGGCGGCGGCGGGCGCGGCCTCGGCATCGCTGATCACCGGGTCATGCCAGAAGATCAGCATCGGCCCGGCATTCTCCGCGTCCGCCTGATGCGCCCAGCGGAAGTGGAACATGCACTTCGTCAGCCACTCGTCGCCATAATCCTCGATCAGGTAGTTGAGGAAGGCGAGCACCGGATCGGTGGGGATCGCTGAACGCCCCTGATGCTCCGCCTCGAGCCTGCGGATGATCGGCGTTGAATCGACCACGGCCTGCAGTCCACCATCGGCTTTCGGGAAATAGAAGGTCGGCAGCAGTTTCACCGCAGGCTCGGGATATCCTGCAGGCGGATTGCGATGGCTGGACCAGATCACTGCATGGGCGATCCGGCGATAGCGCAACAGCGCAATCATCTTGCGCGTATAGGGCGATCCGGCCGCACCCATAAGAGTCAGCGGATTGGCGGACGCGCTCATGCGAAATCTCCGGCAACTGGAAATGGCATTTACAATGCCAAAACCGTCGCGCGTCAACCCGATCCGCCGTCAGCGGGGCTCACTTGCCCTTGAAGACGGGCTGCCGTTTCTCGAGGAAGGCTTGCCGCGCCTCTTTGGCGTCCTCGCTGGTGAACGCCCTGCGGATATTGGCCAGCTCGTAGCGCAGCTGCTGTTCCATGTCGGTGGATTCCAGCGATTTCACCATGCCGCGCTTCAGCAGGCGCAGGGTGATCGGCGACCAGCGGCACAGCTCCTCGCAATACTCGGCCAGCCTGTCCGCGAACTTCGCATCATCCACCACCTCGCCGGCCATGCCGAGGGCGACAGCTTCCTCGCCCAGCACGGTCCGGTTCTCCATCATGAAGCGCATGGCGCGCTCATAGCCCATGGCTTGCGGCAGTGTGATGGTGAGGCCGCCATCCGGCGATCCGCCGATGCGGGTGTAGCCCGCCATCATCCGCGCACTTTTTGCAACGAGGCGAACATCGGTCGCCATCGCAAGGCCAAGCCCCGCGCCAACGGCGACGCCATTCACCCCGCCAACCACCGGCTTGTCGCATCGCCTGCGGATGGAGAGCAGGAAGTGGCCGACCCAGTTGATATCATCCAGCTGCGCGTTCTGCGGCGACAGGGGAGAGGTCCGCTCCGTCATGGTGAGGTCGAGGCCGGCGCAGAAGGCATCTCCCGTGCCGGTTACCGCGACCACCCAGACATTGTCGTCCTGTGCCGCGGCGTCGATCGCGTTGACGACGCCCCAGGCCAGCTCGTCCGAAAGCGCGTTCTTCCTGTCCGGACGGTTCAGCGCGATCGTACGCACATGGCCCTTGTCGGTGACCTTCACCACGTCGCTCATGGTCATTCTCCCTTGGCGCTGCCGAGGCCTCTGGCCTTCCGCCGCCTGCCACGAAGCCCCAGGATGAC
>Ga0208492_1000809_pt1 | contig 23760 bp, 25 predicted proteins | sample Subbioar_CSW14AB_FD_184820 | JGI IMG/M metagenome (GOLD analysis project Ga0208492, IMG submission 184820) | Serpentinite rock and fluid subsurface biosphere microbial communities from McLaughlin Reserve, California, USA - CR12Mar_CSW14AB (SPAdes) | ecosystem: Environmental > Terrestrial > Deep... | reverse complement strand
GTATTACTACCGAAAAAGAGTTGCTGCAAGTGAAAGAGTACTATTTTAAAAAGAAGTATTTGAGTAAAATTTGATCCGCCAAAGGCGGATTGAAAATGAGGTTATCTAAAGCCTCAGAACAACTACGTTAATCGATATTTTGTGCCTTTGGCACAAAAAAATATTTACAATCCGCCTTTGGCGGATCAAATTTTATCGTATCATTGCAGCCCAATAAAAAGCCCAGATGGCGGAACTGGTAGACGCGCTAGACTCAAAATCTGGTTATCGCAAGGTAGTGCAGGTTCGATTCCTGTTCTGGGCACAAAAGCAGCAAATCATTTGCTGCTTTTTTTATCTCTATCACTCCCACTGCAATCACGCCAATAATTAATACCTTTCATGAAACATTCTCCATGCACAAGCGCGACTTCCTGAAATCCCTTTCACTGGCCGGCATCTCCTTACCTTTTAGTGGTCTCGCCCTGGAACAGTGGGTCAGTAAATATGAAGCTATGTCTGCAAACAAATTAGCCACCGAAGAAGATTTCTGGTCGGTCATCCGTTCGGGATATGTGTTGAAACCCGATTATATCAATCTCGAAAATGGCTACTATAATTTTCTACCCCAAAACATTCTCGAAGCCTATATTCAGAATATCAGGGAAGTCAACAAGCAGGGTGCATTTTATATGCGTACCGTTCAGGGAGAGAACAAAAAGAAAAGCGTAGAACAACTCGCAGCGCTTGCGGGTTGTAGTGCAGAAGAATTGATCATTACTAGAAATACGACCGAATCATTGGATACCATCATCGGTGGGTTCCCTTGGCAAGCCGGTGATGAAGCGGTAATGGCTTATCAGGATTATGGTGCCATGCTGGATATGTTTCGCTTAGTAGCAATACGGCATGGTGTGGTGAATAAAATGGTATCTGTTCCCAATAACCCGCAATCAGACGAAGAGATCGTTCAAGTATATGCGAATGCCATTACGCCCAAGACCAAATTGTTGATGGTTTGTCATGTCATCAATATTACCGGACAGGTAATGCCTGTTCAAAAAATTTGTGATATGGCGCACAGTAAAGGCGTGCAGGTATTGGTAGATGGCGCTCATGCGTTTGCACAACTGAATTTCAAAATACCGGATCTGCATTGCGACTATTATGGCGCCAGCTTACACAAATGGTTGAGTGTGCCTTTGGGTGCAGGTATTTTATACGTGAAGAAAGACCTGATACACCAAAACTGGCCATTACTGGGACCTTCGGAAGGTGAAGAAAAAAGCATTGCACGATTGAATCATACCGGTACACATCCGGTTGCAACAGACATCACCATTCCTTTTGCCATTCAACATTATCAGATGATTGGTGCGGAAAGAAAAGAAGCACGTTTAAAATACCTGCAACAATACTGGACCACACAAGTGCGTAAATTTCCCAACGTGATCCTGAACACACCCGAAGATCCCGATCGCTGCAGCGCTATTGCCAATGTGGGGATCAAAGGAATGAAACCGGCTGAATTGGAAGCCGCATTGATGAGTAAATACAAAATATATACCGTTGCTATTGATAGACCTGCCGCACAGGTACAAGGCTGCCGTATTACGCCCAATGTGTATACCACTATACAGGAATTGGATGCATTGGTCAATGCTTTAAAGAATCTTTGATTTGTTGATCTTTGATTTCTTGATTTAATTTGAAAAGTGAAAAGTGAAAGATGAAATTTAGTTAACACAAATCAAAAAATCACAAATCAAGAATTCAAAGATGACTCTCTCTCCCTCTGGATGGATATCCAACTACGCTGATGCACTGTATGCTTATGCAAAACCAAGGGTCAATGATGCCCAGTTGGCAGAAGATTTAGTACAGGAAACTTTTTTAAGTGCGTGGAAAGCTAGAGAAGGCTTTAAAGGAGAAGCTTCTGAGAAAAGTTGGTTATTCACGATTTTGAAGAATAAAATCATTGATCATTACCGTAAAAAAAGCAAGGAGATCATTCAGACCGGATCGGGACAGGATGCAACAGATATTTTCTTTAATGGTGCGGAGCATTGGACAGAAAAAGACAAACCGATGAATTGGGGAATTGATGGGGCAGACAACATACAACAAAAGGAATTTTATCAAATCCTAGAAAATTGTAAGAAGAAATTACAACAGCAGCAACAAGCAGTATTTGTAATGAAATACATGGAAGACATGGATGCTGATGAAATTTGTAAGGCATTGAACATTACATCGTCTAACTATTGGGTGTTGATACACAGGGCCAAACTCGGACTGAGAGCCTGTTTGGAGAAAAACTGGATCAACCTCAAATAATAACCTGATCAACATGGGATTGTTTACTATCAGTTGTAAAAAAGCCACTTATCTGGTTTCAAAAAAAGAAGAAGGTAAGTTGAACTGGATCGAAAGCATTCAGTTGCGTTCGCATATGGCCATCTGTAGTTTATGCAGGTTATTTGAACAGCAATCAAAATTCATCAGCAAGCAAGCTAAACACTTGCATGGTGAGGCGTCTCTTTCGGAGGATCAAAAAAAGAAAATTGAACAAGCTTTACATCAAGTTCAATAGGTCGCAGATAATCATGATTGATTATGATTGCTAAAAAAAATGTCGAACGTATTATTACATTCGACATTCATTATTACTCTGTTGGATATTCATTATTTCTCCGAAGGATTCTTCTTACCCGCTAGTAATTTTTCCAGTGCTGTCTCCAGTCTTCTTTGACGGGTCTCTTCTTTTTTAGCACCTTGAATCCAGGTTACATATTCTTTTTGGTTGGTAAAAGATAAAGAAGTGAAAAACTCTTTGGCTTCTTCATGTTTGGTAAACAGTCTTTCCAGTTCAACCGGTGCCACCACCAAACGTTTTTCAAAATCCACACCCATTTCCTGACTTTTTACTTCTGAGAAGGCTCTGGAACGGTTAGGGATTTTATCGGTTTTTTTAAACCGAATCGCACTCCACACATGATCCAATGCTACCTGACGTACAGATTCGTATTCTTTTTTGGTCAAACAATCCCAACTGCAATCGCGGTTCAGATCGCTGACGATCTTGCTGGTTGTTTTAGGATAGGCCACCCATAGTTTACTGTCTTCATGCAAGGCCGGTATCACTTCACACAAAACTGTATTCAACTGCTGTTGGCTGATGGCAAATACCAAGGCAAAGTCTACCTTTTTACTTCTCAACAGCGGAGTTACATTTTTGGCGTAGGTTAATTTGGCAAACTGCTTTTCGATGGCTGAAGGAAGACCCTGGATTAAGAGGTTCTTCTCATCCTTCAGCTGTAATTTTTCTAACATCGTCTGATTTGACATGCCTAAAGAGAAATTTACAAGGATGAACAAAAGAAATGCAAAGTTAAAAAAATGTTACCGCTTTCCGCAAACAAATGGCGGGTATTTTGTGTTTGAGGCCGCTTTTTAACAGAAAAAGAGCTGATTTTACTATCATATTATAATTAATGAAATGCTATTCAAGCAATTTCAGAAAAACTCTGTGACACTTCGCATTAACTCCGTGCAACTCCTGTGGTTATTTATTGGACCACAGGAGTTGCACGGAGTTACACAGTTTTTTGACTTTTGACTTTTGATTTTTTATTTCTTATAATACTCCCTCACCGTCTGATCCATGATCTTTTGCAGTTCGGCAATACGGGTTTCATCTGCGGGGTGCGTACTTAGGAACTCAGGGGGTTTATTGCCTCCGGATGCAACAGACATTCTCTTCCAAAAAGCAATGGCTTCACGTGGGTCATAACCTGCTAGGGCAGAAAACATGAGTCCCAATCGATCTGCTTCCAATTCATTTTTACGGCTAAAGGGTAACATCACTCCTACATTAGAGCCAATACCATAAGACATCATGAATAAGTTTTGAGTTTCCGTGGGTTTGGATGCCAATGCTGCAGACAATGCCATCCCGCCTAATTGTTGAAACATACCCTGACTCATCCGTTCATTACCATGACGCGCCAATGCGTGTGCCACTTCATGCCCCATTACAACAGCCAGCCCGGCTTCATTGGCTGTATAGGGAAGGATACCTGTATACACTACGATCTTTCCTCCCGGCATACACCATGCATTGGGTTCTTTATTGTTCACGAGGTTCACTTCCCACTGAAAATTTTCCAGTTCTTGACTCAATCCTTTCTCCGTATAATATTGTTTGATCGATTCAATGATACGATCCCCTACACGCTTCACCATCACTGCCTCCTTACTGGCTGTTGCCGATACAGCAGGATTCGCCGTCATAAACTCTTTGTACTGAGAAAATGCCATGGCCTGCACTTCAGATTCAGGAATCAAATTGAGTTGTTTACGTCCGGTAATCGCATTACGATGACAGGATACTGCAACCATAATAACCGCAAACAATAAAATCAGGTACTTTTTCATAGATCAAAACTTTAGGGAATACAACGAAAAATCTTGCCAAAGATAAGACTGGAATGAAGTGTTGCAGTGTTATAGTTGGCTTATGGTTTATGGTCCATAGTCCATGGTCCATGGTAGGAATACTTTTTTAGATGGTAAGTAGTATATCAGAGTATACCACCACCTCAACTATTAACTATGACCCATAAACCAAAACCTATAACCTATAACCTATAACCCATAAACTATGGACCATGGACCATGGACTATCGACTATGGACTACTCTCAATTCTGCTTAAACCTATCGCGGCGAAGGCGGCGGCGGTCGCGGTGGCGAAGGATGGGCACTTTACTTTCGGTGCCTTTCAGGATGCGAGAAATATTTTTTTGATGGGTTAGAACCACCATCAATGCTACGAGTACCGCAAAAATGCGATAGAGTGTTTCTTCTTCGTTGAAGATAAATAGGATAAACACCATAAAGGAAATACCCGCTAGAATAGAACTTAAAGAAACAAATCGTGTCAGGTATAATACGATCAGGAATACGCCGATACAACATAATGCTACAACGGGTTGAATGGCCACTGCCATACCCAGTAAAGTTGCTACCCCTTTACCACCACGGAAATTGGCCCAGATCGGGAAAATATGTCCCAGTACAGCCGCCAGTCCCAATCCAATCATGAGGTTGGTTCTATCCCATTCATTGGTTAAATAGTAAGGGAGAAGAATATAGAGTGAAGTTGCGATTACACCTTTGATGACATCTATCATCATCACAAAACTGCCCCATTTAGAGCCGAGTACGCGGAATGTGTTGGTAGCACCTGCGTTACCACTTCCGTAGTCTCTGATATCAATACCAAAAAAGCTTTTGCTAACCCAAATAGCGGTAGGAACAGATCCAATAAAATAGGCCAATACAATGAGCAATAATTCGTTCATCGGGGGGTGGTTGAAGTTTGGAGCTACAAATATAGCTAAAATGAAGATAATGATTTCTTAACAGACCCCAATGGGGAAAATCAGTTCTTCAGACGTAAAGCTATCCACCCTCCCTTTTCCAAGGTAAGCTGATGGGTCCAACCCAATGTTTTACAGGCTGTTAGTATGTCGGATTCGTCCATCACCAGTAACCCGCTGAGTAAAATAGAGCCCCCGGACTTCACAGCTTTACCTAAAAAAGCTAGGTTATCGAGTATGATATTCTTGTTAATATTGGCGATGACGATATCATATTGTTTTTCCACGTTAGCAGTATCAAGTAATTGAATATCAATATAATTACAATGATTGATTGAACTATTTTCGGAAGCATTTTCAATACACCAAGGATCGTTGTCGACAGCGAGGATCTCGACAGCCCCCAGTTTTTCAGCAAGGATGGCCAAAATGCCTGTACCGGTTCCAAAATCAAAGACAGATTTCCCTTGAAAATCAATATCTTCCATCAACTGCATCACTGAATAGGTGGTTCCGTGGTGACCGGTTCCAAAACTCATCTTGGGCGTAATAATGATTTCATGTTTCACTCCTGTTGCTGGAGGGTGAAAACCAGCCCTTATAGATACAAAGTTACCCACCTGAACCGGCTCAAAATTAGATTCCCAAAGGGCATTCCAATTTTGTTTTTCAATTATTGATTTTGAATAAGTTAAAGCATATTGATTCAATATAAAATCAATATCTGAAAAGGATATATTCTCTTCCGGCGCATAAGCTTTTAGTCGATCTTCCAGCTCTTCAAATCCCTCAAATCCAATCAATGACAACTCCGCTATCAGGTTTTCCATTATGGTTGGATCAGGTACAGCTATTTCGATTTCGATGGTTGTAGCACTGTTACTCATACTCATTCATTTTAGTAAAGAAAAGAGGCATTCTCGCAAAAGAATGCCTCCGTATCAGATTGACAATAAAAATTATTCTCCTTTAGGCTCACCAGATTGTTCTTCTCTTGGCTTCTGTCCTTCCGGTCTTGGCATCAATACCTTACGGCTCAATTTGAACTTGCCGGTCTTAGGATCCAATCCCACCAGTTTCACTTTCACCATATCACCTTCGTTGAACAAGCCTTCCATGCTTTCTAAACGCTTCCAGCTGATTTCACTGATGTGTAACAATCCTTGCTTACCCGGCATGAATTCAACGAATGCGCCGAATTCTTTAATGCCTTTTACCGGACCTTCATATACATCTCCTACCTGAGGAACTGCGGTGATACCACGTACCCAAGCTACCGCCTTATCAACTGATTCTTTATTCGCCGAGAAGATGCTCACTTCACCTGTATTACCCACTTCTTCAATGTTGATGGTAGTACCAGTTTCGCGCTGAATCTCTTGTATTACTTTACCACCTGGTCCGATTACCGCACCGATGAACTCTTTGTCGATCACCAATTTCACCATACGTGGAGCGTGTGGCTTCACGTCTGGACGATGTGCCGGAATACACTCATACATCGCATCAAGGATATGTAAACGACCCTTTCTAGCCTGCTCCAGTGCCTCACGCATTACTTCCATGCTCAGTCCGTCTACTTTGATATCCATCTGTACACCACAAATACCATCACGGGTACCGGTTACTTTGAAATCCATATCACCCAGATGATCTTCATCACCCAAGATATCAGTCAAAATTGCATATTTACCATCTTCACGGGTAATCAATCCCATCGCTACGCCACTTACGTGCTTTGGAACAGGAACACCTGCATCCATGAGTGCCAATGAACCGGCACAAACAGTAGCCATAGAAGAAGAACCATTACTTTCTAAAATATCACTCACCACACGTACGGTATATGCATAAGTGCTGCTATCCGGCATCATCTGCTTCAATGAGCGTTGAGCCAGGTTACCATGTCCTACTTCACGACGGCTTTGTCCGCGCATCATCTTTACTTCACCGGTACTGAATGGAGGGAAATTATAATGTAGGAAGAATTTAGAGTCTACTGATTTTGCCGCACTTTCTACCAATAACTCATCTAAAGCCGTACCAAAGGTAACCGTTGTAAGTGATTGAGTTTCACCACGAGTGAACAATGCGGAACCGTGTGGAGTTGGCAATGGATCGATTTCCATAGCCAGCGGACGTACTTCATCCAATTTACGACCATCCAACCGGAAACGGTCATCAATGATCATGCTACGAACTACTTCCCATTTCAGGTCTTCGTAGTATTTTTTCGCTAATTTTTTCTCAAGGTCAGTAGCTTCTTCACCTAAACTGGCGATCAGCTCTTCTTTCAATGCACTGTAAGCATCACTGCGCTCATGTTTGGCAGATCCTTTACGAGAGATCTCATACACACGCTGTTTTGCAAATGCATTTACTTTCTCGCGAATCTCCTCATTCTGCTCGGGCTTCTTATAATCGCGAACGGTGGTAATACCTTTCTTCGCACGCAATTCAGCCTGTGCTTTGATATGAACACGGATGGCATCATGTGCCAATTCCAATACTTTAATGAGGTCTGCTTCAGAACATTCTTTGGCTTCACCTTCCACCATCATCAGGTTTTTCTCAGTAGCCGCTACAATAAATTCCAATTCTGATTTCTCCAGTTCTGAACGGGTTGGGTTGATGATATACTCACCATTGATTCGTCCAACACGAACTTCACTGATGATTTCTTTCACAGGGATATCTGAAACGGCCAATGCTGCAGAGGCTGCTAAGCAAGCCAATGAATCAGGCATCACTTCATCATCACTGGAGATCAGGCTTACCAATACCTGTACATCGCAGAGATAATCTTCAGGGAACAATGGACGCAAGGCACGATCAATCAATCGACTGGTCAGGATTTCATAATCATTCAAACGTGCTTCACGCTTGAAGAAAGAACCGGGGATACGTCCCGCAGCAGCAAATTTTTCCTGATAATCTACGCTCAAAGGGAAGAAATCTTGTCCTTCCTTAGGTTCTTTATTGGCAACTACAGTTGCGAGTAATACGCAATTACCCTGACGAACTGTAACGGCTCCATCAGCCTGACGGGCCAACTTACCGGTTTCTATGGTAACGATACGATTTCCACCGATATCGAAACTTACACTAAATGGTTGTGATAACATAAACTGATTTTGTAAAAGACTTTATTCAAACATAAGGCGGGAAATCATGCTGAAAAAGCCCGGTTATTTGGGATTGATGAACGAAAAACAGGTATAGACACAAATAACTATTCCCAACCGCTAAAAAATATCAGTTGGGAATAGCATGTATCATAGACTGAAAAATTATTTTCTCAGACCCAGTTTCTCGATAAGTGCACGATAGCCCTGCAGGTTTGTTTTCTGCATGTAAGTCAACAAACGCTTACGCTGACCTACCATCTGCATCAAACCACGGTGAGTGGAATAATCTTTTTTGTTGGCTTGCAAGTGCTTAGAAATGTGGGCAATACGCTCAGTCAGTAATGCAACCTGACCTTCAATAGAACCCGTGTTAGTGGCTTTACCACCGAATTCAGCAAAAATGCTGGCTTTTTTTTCTGTTGTTAAATGAGACATCTGAAAATGTTTAATAGACTCCGGAATGTTTTCCTCTTTATTTTTATCGGCTGCAAAGGTAGGTAATATCATGGAATTTTGATAATTTTAAATCCTGATTTTTAACCCGATTTGTCTTCCGGCGCCTACGGTATCCTCCCGTACCTGTTCAACCGCCGAAAAATGTTGTTTGCCAACTCCCTCATCAAGGGAAAATTGTAACTAATTTATTGATTTACAACAGAATACCATTTATTTTGTTGTACCAGCAAACCCATATACATGTTTGGAGTAACAATTCTTGGTAATAATTCTGCCCTTCCTGCCTACGATAGGCACCCCACAGCACAGGTAATTACCCTGAATGAACAGTTATTCCTGATCGACTGTGGCGAAGGCACCCAGATGCAACTGGCCAAGTACAAAGTGAAACGCGGACGCATCAACCATATTTTCATCTCGCACTTACATGGCGATCATTATTTTGGATTAATTGGTTTACTCACCAGCATGGGCTTACTGGGACGTGAACAAGATTTGCATTTGTACGGTCCACCCCAACTGAAAGATATTATTGAACTGCAACTCAATGTAACTGCTACCACCCTTCCTTATGCCCTACATTTCAATGCGCTTGAAATAGAAGGATTGATCCTTGATCATCCCAAATATTCGGTGGAATGTTTTAAAACCCAACACCGTATTCCTTGTTTTGGTTTTATCATTCGTGAAAAAAAGAAACCAAGAAAAATCAATAAAGACGCGGTGCTTTCCTATGAAATTCCTTCTGTGTATTATGAGCGATTGAAAAATGGAGATGATTATGAAACAAGGGATGGAAAAATCATCAAAAACGAATGGGTGACTTATCCCAATATACCGGGAAAAAGTTATGCGTTTTGTGCAGACACGATTTATGATCCGCAAATAGCGGAGAAAACAAAGGGAGTTACTGTTTTATACCATGAAGCCACATATTTGAAAGACCTGGAAGAAAGAGCTGCGGCACGTTATCATTCTACTACCCTTCAAGCGGCTGCGATCGCCCAACAAGCAGCAGCACAAAAACTATTAATCGGACATTTCAGTAGCAAATACGAACTCTTGGATGATTTTCTAACTGAAGCACAATCGGTATTTCCAAATACACAATTGGCGATCGAGGGAACTACCTATTTAATTTGATTTTTTTGATCAAAGCGAATGAAGGAACGCAGATTTTTATGATTGATTATGATCATAACAAATCATAAAAATCTGCGGCCCATCACTTGATCACAGTAACAGCAAGCCATTTATAAAAATCCCGAAACTCCTGGCGCCAGTAGGTTTCATTGTGTTGTCCGAACGGATTGATGACGTTTCGAATCATGTACCGTTGCTTTTTTTGAAGTATATCACTCATCTTCTGCAAATCTGTTACTGATGATCCCCCTTCTTTACTACCCGTATAAAAATAAAAAGCAGGCATGCCGGTAGTATTAAAATTTTCAGCCATCGTATAGATCTCTTTGGATATCCATAAAGAAGGAGAAAAAACACCGGCACCACCAAACACATCTGGATATTGCAATACGGTATATAAACTGATCAACCCACCCATACTACTTCCCAGTACATAATTGTTAGGAGCAGATTTCAAGATTCTGTATTTTGAATCGATATACGGCTTTAATGTTTTTGCAAGAAATTCCGCATAGGCCTTCCCCTCTCCCTTACCATATTGCGGATGATCGAATGGATTGTATTCCGTCATTCGTTTATCTCCTCCATTATCGATACCCACTACAATACATTCCTTTTGTAATTGTTGTTGCAAGCTGTCCAAACATTCATCCACACCCCATTCACCCATAAAAGCAGTTTGCTCGTTGAAGAGGTTTTGTCCGTCCTGCATGTAAATAACAGGATACGTTTTTGCTGAAGTAGCATAACCTTTTGGCAAATACACCCAGATTCTGCGGGTACGATTGAGTTCTGGAATTTTAAATGCGGTATCCATAATACGCACTTGTGGACTCGCCGTATATCTTTTTGGTTTTTCAGGATATTCATCTTTCCAACCCGGAATGGTAAACTCTTGCGTCAAATCATCATTCACTTCTAATACACGATCGGCGATATCTCTTCCATCAGCAGTAGTTTCTACTTTATCAAAACCACCACGTGTAAATTTGAAGGCATAAGTGCCTGCTGCCATTCCACGCAACACCACACTTTTTCTGGAACCGCCAAATGGTTTGAGTTTATAATTTTCATCTTTAGGATTCCAGTTATTGAAGTTACCGGCTACATAAATATCATCGTTCTCTTTGGTGGCGACTGAATTTACAATGAGACGTACCGTAAACTGTGCTTTCGACTGTACAGTAAAGAAAATAGCGAATAGTAAAATGACTTGCTTCATATTTTGAAAATACAAAACTCTTGTATTGATCATGGATCAAAATAGTTAAAATAATTAAGCCACAGATTCACAGATTGTTTTAAAATAATCTGTGAATCTGTGGCTTATAATCACCACCAAAAGGTTTAATCTAATATCTCAACATCCTTCGGATACTTCGCAGCATTGAATACAAACACATTATCAGCTACTGCTTTATTGGGTACAATATTGGTGAAGCTTACTTGTACGGTATTGTTTCCTTTATCCAAGATAACTGCACGTGTAATCATGTTTTTAGACTTATCAACAAAAATGTTGACTTTAGAAAAATTCTTACGGCTATCCAATGGTTTCAATTCGATCTCATGAAAATTGCCCTTGGTACCCATCAGTTTATAAGAAAAATCTTTATCATAGGCCCCTGACAATATTTTTTGTGGGCTGAGTGTTTGTCCACCCTCTTCTACTGCAGAAACCGTAATGGTTTTGGAACCATCATAGTTATAGGTTTTTGCTCCATCACAAAGGATTTCATTCTTCCCTTCTTTCAGTACATACTTTTGTCCTTTGGTAACAATGGTCCCTTTTTTGGTTCCATTATTTTTACCTCTACTGGTAACGGAAGTGATGGTAAACCCGGCGGAAATGGTTTTATATGCTTTGACCGTGGCACTAACAGCATCCAATATTTTTTTGGCATTGGGATCATTCTGTGCATTCACTTGCATCAACATCACCAACAGAACAAGCGCAATCGAGTATAATTTCTTCATTCTTTTCAATTAAAGGCGCAAATATAAGTTTTACTGCCTTGTATGACAGAAAGCATGCCAATTAGTTTATACCCAGGGGTTAAGATGCTGTTATAAATCGGCGAAATGGCAGAATTATGACATAGAATCGAGGAATTCCTGGAGTTCCATATCGGTTTTAAATAATACTTCTCTGGCTTTACTACCTTGATTAGGTCCCACTACGCCTGCGGCTTCCAATTGATCCATTAATCGTCCGGCTCGGTTATAGCCTAGTTTCATTCGGCGTTGTATGAGAGACGTAGAACCCATTTGACTTTGAACAATCAGTCTTGCGGCATCTTCAAAAAGTGGATCGCGTTCACTGGCATCAAAATCTTTTCCTTCCATTTCTTTCTCATCTACATATTCCGGTAACAAGAAGGCTTGCGGGTAACCACGTTGGTCGCCGATGAACTCACATACATTTTCTACTTCCGGTGTATCAACAAAAGCACACTGTAAGCGGGTAATTTCACCATTGTAGCTTACGAGCATATCTCCTTTTCCAATCAATTGTTCCGCACCACCTGCATCTAAAATGGTTCTGCTATCAATCTTGCTCGATACTTTGAACGCAATACGCGCCGGGAAATTCGCTTTGATAGTACCTGTGATGATATTAACGGATGGACGTTGTGTAGCAATGATTAAATGGATACCAATGGCCCTAGCCAATTGTGCCAATCGGGCAATCGGCATTTCTACTTCTTTACCTGCTGTCATGATCAAGTCTGCAAACTCATCCACCACCAGTACAATGAAAGGAAGGTATTGATGTCCTTTTTCCGGATTGAGTTTTCTGGCGGTGAACTTTTCATTGTACTCACGAATATTTCTACACCCTGCTTCTTTTAACAGATCATACCGATTATCCATTTCAATACACAATGCATTCAATGTATGCACCACTTTTTTGGTATCCGTGATGATCGATTCTTCTTCTCCCGGAAGCTTTGCCAGAAAATGCTTTTCGATCACACGGTATAAACTCAATTCTACTTTTTTCGGATCCACCAATACAAACTTGAGTTGTGATGGATGTTTCTTGTACAACAAGGATACCAGTATCGCATTCAATCCCACCGATTTTCCTTGTCCGGTAGCACCCGCCATCAACAAGTGTGGCATACTGGCTAGGTCAACAATAAAGTTTTCATTATCGATTTTCTTACCGATCGCAATCGGCAACGAGAATGCACTGTTCTGAAACTTATCACTCGCTAATAAGGTTTTCATACTCACCACAGTCTTGCGCACATTCGGTACTTCAATACCAATGGTTCCTTTTCCGGGTATCGGCGCAATGATACGGATACCAAGGGCCGCCAGACTCAAGGCAATATCATCTTCCAAATTTTTAATTCTGCTGATACGCACACCCGGAGCCGGTACAATTTCATACAAGGTTACAGTTGGCCCCACCGTTGCTGCGATACGCTGAATGGCGATATCATAGTTTTTAAGTGTGGCAATGATCTGATTTTTATTGGTCTCCAATTCAGTGGGATCATGAACAATTTTTTCACTACCATGCGTTTCCAATAAGTCCAATCCCGGATATTTATAATCTTTCAGATCCAGTGTTGCATCGTATTTGGTATTCAGTTTACCGGGTGTAGCTACCGGCACTACATCCAGCTCTTCTTCTTCCTCAGGTGTTTCTTTGATCTCGAGTTCGAGTCCATCTGCATCTACATTCATTTTCTTGGGAGGTATCACATTGATCAATGGTTCCGGTTTGAAAATTTCTTCTTCCATTGCTATATTCATCTCTTCTTCTTCCTCCTCTTCGAATTCTTCTTCCTCTTCTTCTTTCTCCACCATATCAAATTCATTCATCGGATCTGTGGTTTCCTCCTCTTCTTTTGGCATGATCACCACCACACCACTTGCATCAGATTTCAATTTATTTTGACTGATTGGTAGTCCATTTTCTTCCTCTGTTTCAGCTGTAACTGCCCCGGTCTCATCCCATTCCTGCTTTACAGCAACTTCATCATCGATCGATAATTTAAAATCATCATCATGTGCTTTATTGACTGTAGGCGAAGAAAAATTCCATTCCGGCCATTTGAAACTCGGATTGAAACGCCAGATCACATAACTGAAGACCGATAACAACAACAGTGCTCCTGTTCCAATATTACCGATCCATTTTATAAACCAGGCATTCAACAATTCACCCACACCTCCGCCCCAAGAGAACACACTGGCACGTGATACAAAGGCAAATGCCATGCTCAACACTACCAAACCCACAATGACGTAACGGATATTACGAACAAGACTGAATATTTTTTTACCAAACAAGAGATTCACTCCGAGTACAAAAAAGAAAGTACAGAAGAGATAGGATGCCAGTCCAAAACCCTTGTAGAAAAGACTATGCGCCACATAAGCACCTAGTACTCCTAAGAGGTTATTCACTTTTACATCATCGGTTGCAAATATGCGGATACCAAACTGGTGTACTTTATCCTGATCTTCTTGCCAGGTAAATAAATAAGAAGTGAGGGCAACAAACAAGAAGATAGTCAACAATAAACTGGAAGCACCCAGAATTTTGGTGGTGCGTTCATCCTTTACTACCTCAGTAACCGTTACTTCCGGTTCTTTATCAGGCGTTAGTTCTTCCGGATTGGGAGCAGGTGGTGTTTTTTTCTTCAAGCGGTTTGCCATGAAAACAAATATAAGCTATGGCAATGCCAGCTCCATCTGACTACCCACCTATGTGCAAAACTGATAAACAGATGCGGAGTTTTCCACTTTTATTAAGCGCCCTTACTGATACCCAATGCCAGACAAATCCAGCCGGCTACCAATAAAGTGCCTCCCAATGGTGTGATAGGACCTACCCATGAGAGTCCATTGACTTGTGCTGCAGATTTATAAGTAAGCAGGTATAAAGACCCACTAAACAACAACATACCCGCCATAAACAATACGCCCGCCGCTTTCATCAATGAAGCTTGTCCGGATGCAAAAACAAATCCCGTCAATGCCAATGCAAATACATGATAAAACTGATATCGAACCGCTGTTTCATAAGTCACCAATGCTTCTGCTGAAACAATTTTCTTCAATCCATGTGCACCAAATGCGCCCAATACTACTGTGAGTGCTCCCAAAAATGAGGCGATGACCAAATAACTTTTATGCATATTGTTGAATGATTTTTTTAAAATTAGCTTCTGTAATCGATCCCTCCGACAAATGATGTTTGGCAAGTGCATAGAAAACTTCCCTTTCTTTTCGCTTATTCATCAAAAAATCGGTTAGTTCTTTGTCTGATAGATCGCGGATAAGTGGACGGTGTGATTTTTCAGGGATTAATCGCTCCGTAAGTACTTCTACCGGCTCATCGATCCAAATGGTGACGCCTTGTTTGTTCATCCATTCCATATTGTCAGCAAAGCATGGGGTACCACCACCCGTAGCCAGTACAAAAGATTTCTTCTCACCAAACCAACGAAGGATTTTGGATTCTGTTTTTCTGAAATAATCCTCTTCGTCTTCCTCGAAAATTTCACTGATCGTTCTCTCTTCGTGCGATTCAATCAGAAAATCGAGGTCATATCCACCTGTCTTGAGCTTTTTTGCCAACAGCCTGCTCCAATAAGATTTTCCGGAGCCCATCATGCCTATGAGAAATATTTTCATGGTGTTAGGTGTTAGGTACTAGGTGCTGGGTACTAGGTGTCAGCTACTGGTATTACGTATTAAATCGGTACAAAGGATTTATGAATACTTAGAGAAACATTATGACTAAAGCGTCACACTTGTACCTAGTACCTTGCACCTAGCACCTTTTATTTAAATGCATTCATCCCCGTAACATCCATTCCCGTAATCAGTAAATGGATATCGTGGGTTCCTTCGTAGGTAATGACACTTTCCAAATTCATCATATGACGCATGATACTGTATTCGCCGGTGATACCCATACCACCCAACATCTGACGTGCTTCTCTGGCAATATTGGCTGCAATCTCACAGCTGTTTCTTTTGGCCATACTTACTTGTTGGGGTGTTGCTTTTCCTTCATTCATCAATACACCCAATCTCCATACCAGCAACTGTGCTTTGGTGATTTCAGTGATCATTTCTGCCAATTTCTTTTGTTGCAGTTGAAAGCCACCGATTGGACGATCAAACTGAACTCTTTCTTTGCTGTAACGCAATGCCGTATCATAACAATCCATGGCTGCACCTAAAGCTCCCCAGGCAATGCCATAACGGGCTTTGGTTAAACAACCCAAAGGACCTTTCAATCCCTTTACATTCGGTAAGATATTCTCCTTCGGAACTTTCACATTGTCGAAAACGAGTTCACCGGTAGCTGAAGCACGTAAGCTCCATTTACCATGTGTAGTTGGTGTACTAAAACCTTCCATGCCACGCTCAACGATTACTCCCTGAATATCTCCCTCTTCATTTCTTGCCCATACAACTGCCACTTGTGCAAAAGGTGCATTGCTGATCCACATTTTAGCGCCATTCAAAATCACATGATCATCGGCATCTTTAATATTGGTTAACATACCGGCAGGATTACTTCCGTGATCAGGCTCTGTTAAACCAAAACAACCCAACCACTCACCACTCGCCAACTTGGGTAAATATTTATGTCGCTGTGCTTCATTACCATACGCATAAATAGGGAACATCACCAAGCTACCCTGCACACTGGCAGTACTACGCACACCACTATCACCACGCTCCAATTCTTGCATCATTAAACCATAGCTGATATAATCCAATCCACCCCCACCATATTCAGCAGGAACGGTTGGACCAAAGCAACCCAGATCTCCCAATTGCTTCACGATATGTTCAGGGAATTCAGCACGTTGTGCATAGTCTTCAATGATCGGAGAAATTTCTTTTTTGACATAGTTCCGCACGGATTCGCGAATGAGTTTATGTTCTTCTGATAATAACTCATCCAACTGATAATAATCGGGCGATTGGAATAGATCGGTTCTGGCAGCCATGAGATGTTAGGTTTTATTTCGTTCTTAAGGTCGGTCGCCTGTTAACGCGGCAAATTTACATGGATGTGCCTTGTAAGCCTTGTTTTGTGGCATTTTTATTTGTTTTCAAGTTTTTAACATTCAATAAACCCTCCATTTTCCAACCTTTTTGTCACCCGCATCTCTTATCCCTGTAAAACAACCCGCAGTATGAAACACACAATAACTGTATTACGTTCAGCTCTATGCATGTTCATTTGCATGGTCTTGATGAACAACAACAACACACAAGCTCAGGATAACTATAAATGGGCAGTGACCAAGCAAAAGGATTACAGTAAATCCTATCCGGTTTCCAATGAAACCCTTTCCCTAAAAAATCAATTCGGGAAAATGGAGATCAAAACCTGGGATAAAAATGAAATCAAAGTAGATGTCAAAATCGTGGTTTCTACACAAGAAGAAGATTTTGCCAACAACTTACTGGATGCCATCCAGGTAAAAGATGAAAAAACAGCCGATGAAATCAGCTTTAGAACCCAGATCGGTGATGAGAAAAAAGGATGGAGCAGTAACCAAAGTAGTAAAATGAATATCGATTACACTGTATACCTTCCTGCCAAAGCTAAATTAAATGCTAGCAACAGTTTTGGTCCGATGGAACTGGGCGATTACAGCGGTGAAGCCAATATCACCAGCAGTCATGGTACACTCACTGCCGGACATCTTTCCAACCTCAAATCATTGAGAGTAAATTTTGGAAAAGCCAAGATTGCCAAGCTGGGCAATACAGAAGTAAATTTCAGTCATACTCGTATTGATATTGAAGAAGTCACCGGTGATTTGAAAGGCACCATCAACTTTTGTAACAGTATTGATCTAGCCATTAATAGCAATGTCAAAAATATTGAGCTAAAAAATAATCATACCAGTTTGTACCTCTTATTACCAAAGGGTAATGGCATCAGTTATGATATTGCTACCAATAACGCCACTACTACCGGTAAGGGAGATATCGTACTAGAGGAAGAAAAACCTGCTTCACCCGGACAAAGAATCAGCTTCCGCCCCAACCGCCACTATGTAGGAAAAATCGGGAATGGAGCGGGGATGAATATCAATATCAAGAGCAACTTTGGGTCTGTGAGGTTGATGTGAGGGTGAATTAATTTTAACCACAGAGTGGCACTGAGTTTGGCGCAGAGTTACACAGAGTAAGTTCTCTCAGTGTAACTCCTTGAAAAAAACTCAGTGCCACTGTGTGGTTAAAAATCGAAAACATAGATTTCTTATCTTACGCATGAAAATCTGTTTATGAAAAAAGCCCTTTTAATTATTCTATTCGCTGCCACCGGCACGATTGCTGCTGCCCAAAACAACCCCAAGCCAGAAGAACAAATCAGAAAATACTGGTTTGTAATGCTACTGAAAGGTCCGGTAAGGAATCAAGATTCAGTTACTGCTGCTAAGATCCAGAAAGGATATCTGGATAATATGGATAAGATGTATTATGATGGTAAATTAAAAGTTGCTGGTCCGTTTGGAGATGGGAAAGACTGGCAAGGTATTTTCATTTTTGATTGTGCTACTAAAGAAGAGGTAGAAGCTTTATTAAAAACAGACCCTGCGATTGCGGCTGGTAGATTGATTGCTGATATCAGGCCTTGGTATACGGCACCTACGGGTAGTTTTGTGCCGGGAAAACCGAAGGCTTAGTTAGGTGATGGTACTAGGTACAAGTAGACTCGAAATGTTACGTACTTATTAGTAGAATCTAACACCAATTACCTAACACCTAGCACCTAGTACCTTGCACCCAGCACCTACTACCCGCACCCCATCTTTCCTTACCTTCACGACCATTAATGCAATCACATTGAACGAGCAATCAACAAGTAGCAAAAAAAGCTGGCCATACATTCTATTCACCAATCTTACTTTTTATGTACTCATTGCCATCATTGCAGGAGTACTACTTGGGCATTATTTCCCTGCTACCGCCATCAAAACCGAATGGATTGGAAAGACTTTTGTTGACATCATCAAACTCTTTATTGCACCCATTATTTTTTTAACCATTGTATTGGGCATCAGTAGTATTGGCAACTTGAAAAAAGTAGGTCGCATCGGTATCAAATCACTGATCTATTTTGAAATTGTTACCACACTGGCTTTAGGTATCGGTATCGTAGTGGCTTTGATTGTACAACCGGGGAATATCGATAGAACAGGATTACAATTACAAGATGCCAGTAAGTATACCCATCAAGCAGGAAGCAGTTTTAGCTGGTCTGCATTTTTTAAATCGAATCTCACTTTACAGGTGTTGGCGATAGCTATTGTGATTGGAATCATTCTCAATTACTCAAAACATCGACTAAAAGTTATTCATTGGCTAGGAAGAATAGCACATTATGTATTCCTAGCATTGAAGTATGTAATGTACTTAGCGCCACTGGGTGCTTTTGGCGGCATGGCATTTACGGTTGGAAAGTTTGGATTACAAACTCTGGTGCCTTTGGGGAAATTGATGGCCTGTGTATACCTCACCATGTTTGTGTTCATCTTTTTTGTTCTGGGTAGTATCATGCGATATTATGGATTCAGGATCGGATCCTTTTTAAAATCCATCAAAGAAGAATTATTGATCGTATTGGGTACTTCCTCTTCTGAAGCAGCACTCCCTTCCATCATGCGAAAGCTGGAGAAAATGGGATGTAGTAAATCGGTGGTAGGATTGGTGATCCCAACAGGTTATTCATTTAATCTGGATGGTACATCAATCTACTTATCCATGGCTGCCATCTTTCTTGCGCAATTGTATAATATACATTTAAGTCCGGGTGAACTGTTAACCATCTTATTGGTACTCATGCTCACCTCCAAAGGAGCAGCCGGTGTTACCGGTAGTGGGTTTATTGTACTGGCTTCTACCCTTGCAGCCATAAAAACCATCCCACTGGAGGGACTTGCATTTTTACTCGGCGTAGATAAGTTCATGAGTGAAGCCAGAGCCATTACGAATATCATTGGCAACGGGGTTGCTACTTTGGTAATTGCGAAGAGTGAGAAAGAGTACGTTGAGGAAGATGTATGATGGCAGATATCAGATTTCGGATGTCGGACATTTGAATTGACAAAGCTAGTTATCCTGAGAGTAGCGAAGGATGTAACGCAGATTGTCATGATTAATCATGATAGATCATGACAATCATGACAATCCGTGTTCTATTCAAACAGACTGTAACGAAGTATTAATATAGTCTTTCTAAGACCCCTTTTCTTTTTACAATATTTTTATAATCCCATTGAATATCGATCGATTTCTTTAGCCAGCGTTTTAGGTCTTTGGTGTTGACCTCTTCAACAGAACTGTATCTTTTTTCTGCAGCTTTGAATTTACCTTCTTTTGCCAAGCTATCTTCCTCGAATGATTGTCCACTCCAGAATAACAATCGAATACCCCCTTTCAACTTACTATATCCCACAATAGGATTTCCATCTAGGAACCAAACAGGATGCGCATGCCAGATCTTACTTTCTGCTTTTTTTAATACCCCATCAATTTCTTCAGCTAACAAATCACAAATAGATTGGTCTTCAGGTGACTGTTGTTGGTTATAAGAAAGGATGTCGCGAAGCATACACTGATTTTTACATTTAAGATACTGAAAATATCTTTTGTGGGATGTGTGATTATGGATCGCAGATTTTTATGATGGGTTATGATTTTATATGCACTATCATAATCCATCATAAAAATCTGCGTCCTATGCTACTCCCTTATCACTGTATGGTTATATTTGATTCCTAGCAACGCAGCCATGAAAAAAATCATTTGCTACTCCCTACTTTATCTGTTCTTACAAACCACACTCAGTGCACAACAAAAAGCACCCGGCAATCCTGTCATTGAAGGTTGGTATGCTGATCCTGAAGGTGTGATAATCAATCAACAATATTGGATCTTCCCTACTTTCTCTGCCAAGTACAAAGACCAGGTTTTTCTTGATGCATTTTCATCGAAAGATTTAGTGAACTGGGTCAAACATCCTCGCGTCATCGACACATCCATCATCAAATGGGCCTATATGGCGATGTGGGCACCATCGATTGTGAAAAAAGACAACCGTTATTATTTGTTTTTCTCTGCCAATGATATCCAAAGCAAAAAAAGAAACGGTGTAAAAGATGATCACAATGGTGGTATTGGTATTGCTGTTGCCGACAAACCTGAAGGCCCTTACAAAGATCATTTGGGCAAACCATTGATCAACCAATTTTACAATGATGCACAACCTATTGATCAATATGTTTTCAAAGACACAGACGGACAATACTATATTCTCTATGGTGGATGGGGTCGTTGCAATATTGGCAAACTTAATGCAGACTTTACCGCACTAATGCCCTTCCCCAATGGATCATTGGTGCAAGAGATCACACCCAAAGGATATGTGGAAGGTCCTACTGCTTTTATTCGAAAAGGAACATACTATCTCATGTGGTCTGAAGGCGGCTGGACAAATGGCACTTACAAAGTAGCCTATGCCAGAGCCAATTCCATTTTTGGTCCGTTTGAAAGAGAAGCCACGATACTGGAAGCCGATAGCAGTATTGCCACCGGTGCCGGACATCATTCCGTACTCAATATTCCCGGAACCGATGAATGGTACATTGTTTATCATCGCAGACCCATTCCCAATTCGGATAGAGATCATCGGGTAACTTGTATTGATCGATTGTACTTCAATGAAGACGGAAGTATTCGCCGTGTGAAGATGACGTTTGAGGGAGTACGGAGAGAGATCTCAAATGTCAGATCGCAGATGTCGGATTTCTGATATAGGATGTCACCCCGAAGAAGGAGGGGTCTCACACCGCTAACAGGTATGGTTAAAGCAAAACAATTCACAAACACTCTAGAAGTGAGAGATGCCTCCTTACGTTATAATGACACCCGCCATCCTGAGCGTAGCGAAGGACTATTTACCTAACACAAAACTCACCACTTCCTTCACCAACTCCTCACTCACCGGTAAAGAGGGATTACTGTAAGACGCCATATTTTCTGCTTGCCCTCCTTCTACGATTTTCAGTACATGATTCATTTTTTGAATCACTACTTTTTTTGCAGTAGGTTTTGCAGTTGCCAATGCATCTGCATCTGCGGTGGTGATCTGCAGATCTTGTGTACCTTGTATGATCAACACCGGTATACTGAGTTTTGTGATTTCTGTTACAGGATTATACTTGAACCAGGAGATCATATAAGGTTGTACACTGGGACGAAAAAAAGAAAACAACATGGGATGTACATCTTTCACTGTTTTACCTTCCGCCAAACTATCAATGATACGATAAGATGCATCTTTGAACACAGCAGGTTGTGAAGCAAGCTGCTCTTTAAAAATACGGTCAGCAGGTTTACCACCTCCGGCAATGGATACAAAACCATCTGCTTTTCCTACCGCAGCGATCATACCAACCAGTGAACCTTCACTATGCCCAGCCACAATGACTTTTGAAAAACGTGCATCTTTTTTAAGTAGCTCAATCCATGCTCTCGCATCTTGTATATAATCATCAAAGCGCAGATCCACTTCGGGTTTACCTGCCGAAACACTTGCAGCAATGCCTCTTTTATCAAACCGAACGGAAGCAATACCTTTTACAGCCAGTCCCTGTGCCAGCATACGCAGACCGTCATTTCTTGTCATCATACTATTTCCGTTACGATCTGTTGGACCTGAGCCTGCAATAATGAGCACCACCGGTATTTTCGAAGAACTGCTGGGCATGAGTAATGCACCCATGATGGTGCCTGTTGGCGTAGTGAGGTTGAAAGGGGTTGATGCGGTATCAGTGTTGGGGCTTGCTTGAATGGATATGAAGCAGATCAGTAATAATAAAAATGAGAGTGCTCTTTTCATGAGATTCATTTAAGATGGATAAAGGTCTGCATTTTTATCAGCTGTGACTCAATGAAAATCCGAGTAATCAACTTTTAGAAAGTTTCGGAACTTTCCAAAAGTTGATTCACAACTGAGATAAAAAATAGAATTTCTACGCGAAGCTTTCAGTCACATTTTTTATAGTTAAAATGTAAAACAGCAATAAGCATATGTTTATATTTTTCGTATGTCTTATACCCATTGTTTTCAATTCTTGTTAACTGTTTCATTTCCTGATAGCAAATGCTCTCACTTTCGTATGGCCCAATATTCTTAACAGAGAATCCTGCGCATTTATCAGAGCAATAGTCATTACAACAAACTCTATATCCCTCTTTAGATTTTATGATATCACTTTCAAAATAAACTTTTTCTTTCTTTTTGATGTCGCTTGTCAAAGAAGCCTCGCCATAAAGTATATATGCATAATATTTACAAGTTGAAGGACTGTCTAAAGTATCAATCGGCCTTAGCGAGAGGGATGCAAATACAATGATTGTAATAGAAGTAATAAAAATAATTTTTCTCATAAGAGTAGTTTAGTCGTTTTATACATAGAATTAATAAGTATAATTCACAAAATCAGTATATTATTTCATTCGTAGGTCACTCAACCAATTGTCAATTACATAAAAAAGGTTGACCTTTTTTGTTATCTAATAACCATTGGGCATATTGGAGCCCGCGGTTCTGTGTCTGGGTAAAGCTCAAGGTGGCTCGATGCCACCTTGAGCTTTTTATTACCA
>Ga0208492_1000808_pt1 | contig 23845 bp, 23 predicted proteins | sample Subbioar_CSW14AB_FD_184820 | JGI IMG/M metagenome (GOLD analysis project Ga0208492, IMG submission 184820) | Serpentinite rock and fluid subsurface biosphere microbial communities from McLaughlin Reserve, California, USA - CR12Mar_CSW14AB (SPAdes) | ecosystem: Environmental > Terrestrial > Deep... | reverse complement strand
ATCTATCAGGAACGGCGTGTCGGGGTGCCAGAGGGACATCGAGGCGCTCTTGCCGGGCTGGTAAACGACGCCGCGGGGGAGCAGGTCGCGGTCGGCCCAGCGGAGCATCTCGATCACGGCGTCCTTGTGCTGGGGCGTGATGGCGGGGTCCATCAGGTAGCGGTTGTCGCGGGGGTCGTAGATCCAGACGCCCATCTCGCAGACGCAGGGGAGCACGTCGTTGGCCGTGACGCGGCACATGGCCTCGGCGTAGGGCTGGGGGCGGCCGGAGCAGACGGTGAGGATGGGACGGTCGCCGCGGGCCTTCGCGTCGCGGTTCCAGTCGGCGATCTTGGCGAGCGCGTGGGCATCGACCGGGGCAGCGGACTCCGGGCCCAGGCACCCGTCGATATCAGAAATCACGGCGTCATAGCGTCGCATAGGCGTTGAGGATATGTTGCTCGCTTGCTCCAACTGCTCGCCATCACGATCTTCGCCGCGGCCGCGCTGCTGTTCCTGCTGGAGCCCCTCGCCGGCAAGCTGTACCTCCCGCTGCTGGGTGGCTCACCGGCCGTGTGGAATACGTGCCTGATGTTCTTTCAGGGCGTGCTGCTGCTGGCCTACCTCTACGCGCACCGGCTCTCTCGCTTCAGCCTCAAGACTCAGCAGTTGACGCACACTGCGGTGCTGCTGGCCGCGTTGGCATCGCTGCCGGTCCGAGCGATCGACCTGACCCCCTCGACCACACACCCCGTGTGGTGGCTGCTGGGGCAGCTCTCCATCGCCTTCGGACCCGCGTTCTTTGCGATCTCCGCCACGGGCCCGCTGCTCCAGACCTGGTTCGCCCGCACGAGTCACAAGGACGCGAAGGACCCGTACTTCCTGTACGCCGCGAGCAACGCGGGGAGCGCTCTCGGCCTGATCGCGTACCCCCTCGTCGTCGAGCCCACCCTTACGCGCGCCCAGCAGTCCTGGTGGTGGGCGGGCGGCTACGCCACGCTCGTCGTGCTCGCCGCCTCGAGTGCGGTCATGATGCGCCGTGGGTTGAAGCCCCTCCCTGACGGAGAGGTTGGGGTGGGTTCGTCCGACGCGGCAGGGCCGATGGCGGTGGAAAGCACCCGCAACGCCGCGCCATCTTCGCATCCGACATCCCACATCCCACATCCGACATTGCTTCACTCCCCCCGCCTCCGCTGGATCATCCTCGCCCTCGTCCCCTCCAGCCTCATGATGGGCGTTACCCAGCACATCACTACGGACATCGCGGCCGTGCCGCTGCTGTGGGTCGCGCCCCTCACGCTGTACCTGCTGAGCTACATGGTCGCTTTTGCGCGTCGTTCGCCCATGTCCAGCAAGTCGTGGGGCATCCTGCTCGTCGTTCCTCTGGTGCTGGTCCTCTTCCTGCTCCTCTCGAACATCACCGGCGAGCTGTGGCAGCTCCCCATCCACCTGCTGACGTTCTTCATCGCGGCCACCATGTGCCACCGCGCCCTGACGGAGTCGCGCCCGCCCGCCGCGCGTCTCACAGAGTTTTACTTGATGATCGCCGTGGGAGGCGCGCTGGGCGGGGTCTTCAACGCCCTGCTGGCCCCGGCAATCTTCAACTCCATCGTCGAGTACCCGCTCCTGCTGGGCGCGGCGTGCCTCCTCCGTCCCCGCGCCCGCCCGGCGTCTCGCGTGCTCTGGCTGGAGATCGTGATCGCCGTGGGCATTGTGGCCGCGACGCTGGCGACGCAGCGGATTGTCAGTGAGGCCGGGCTCCCCGAGAACCACGCCAAACGCCTCCTCGTCGCCGCCGCGCCCACATGGCTCTGCCTGCTCACGCTCCTCCGCGGCAGCGACCTTCGCTTCGGCCTCACCGCGCTGGGCCTGCTCCTCATCACCCCCTTCACCGGCACCACCGCCGGCGCGGTCCTCCGCCACCGGTCGTTCTTCGGAGTGACCACCGTCATCGAGTGGGCCGACGGCAAGCACCACACCCTCGCCCACGGCACCACCAGCCACGGCCAGCAGGCCCTTCGCACGCCCGGCGACTCCACGCACGACACGCTCTCCCGCACGCCCACCACGTACTACCACCAGGACGGGCCGCTCGGCGATGTCGTCCGCATGATGCGAGGGGACGGGCGTCTCACGCGGATCGTCGGCGTGGGACTGGGGGCGGGCACGATCGCGGCTTACGCCGACGCAAACACCAGTGTCCACTTCATTGAGATCGACCCCGGTGTCGTTGAGATCGCGTCAAACCCGAAATACTTCACGTTCCTCAGCGACGCCCGCGAGCGGGGCGCGACGGTGACGACGTGGGTCGGAGACGGGCGGCTGGGCGTCGCCGCGCTCGACCAACCCGCCGACCTCATCATCCTCGACGCGTTCAGCTCCGATGCGATCCCCGTCCACCTGATGACCGCGGAGGCGCTGAAGGTCTACCTCGACCGGCTCGCCCCGGGCGGGGTCGTGATGTTCCACATCTCGAGCCGTACGTTCGAGCTCGCGCCCGTGGTGGCGGCGCTGGCCGCGCACCATGAGCTCAGCGCGTTCGTCCGCGAGGACTCCCAATCCGACGCCCGCACCGAGAAGTTCGCCTCGGAGTGGACCGCCCTCGCCCGCAGCCCTGAAGACCTTTCGCTTCTGGCACTCGACCCCAACTGGCGGCCCCTCACGCCGGAGGCTGACGACCCGCTGTGGACCGATGAGTACACGAACGTGCTGAGGGCGATTGACTGGTGAGGCTCACATGCTCGGCGTACCGCATGCCGACGCACCATGAGAACCCAGGGACTGCAGTCCCTGGGTTCTGAATCTGACGACTTACGACTGCCTCACGCCAACCGCTGTCCCGCATCGAGCGGCAGCCCCCGCGCCAGCTTGAGGTACAGCTCCACCTGCCCACGCACCTCCACAAGCGAATCGCCCGCGAACTTGTCGCAAAAGGCGCGGGCAATCTCAAACGCCACCACGTTTTCCACCACCACGCTCGCCGCGGGGACGGCGCAGATGTCGCTGCGTTCGTACTGGCTCTGCTCCGGGGCCTTGGTGTTGAGGTCCACGCTCGGAAGGCCCTGGAGCAGGGTGGAGATGGGCTTCATCGCGGCGCGGACGACGACGGGCTCGCCGTTGGTCATGCCGCCCTCGATGCCGCCCGCGTTGTTGGTGTCGCGGGTGAACCCGATAGCCGCGTCCGCGTCTCGCCGCGCGGCGTCGTAACGGATCGGGTCATGCACCCGGCTGCCCGGCCGCTGGGCGACGTCTTTGCCCAGGCCGATCTCTACGCTCTTGATCGCCTGCACGCCCATGACCGCGCCAGCCAGCCGAGCATCCAGTCGATCGCGCCAGTCCATGCACGACCCCAGCCCCGGCGGACAGCCGAACACATGCGCCTCAATGAGCCCCCCCACCGTGTCCTTGGCGAGCTTGGCCTCGCGGATCACGGCCTTCTGCTTCTCGCTCGCCGCCGCGTCAGGGCAGTAGGTTTCACTCGCGTCACGCGGTGTGAGTAGGCCGCGCCAGGCTGCGCCCGTCACCTCGAATGCGCCCTCAACGCCTCCGATGACCCGTACGCAGCCGAACGTCTCGATCTCGAACTCGCGCAGCAGGCAGCGGGCCAGGGCGCCAGCGGCCACACGGCACGCCGTCTCCCGCGCGCTCGCCCGCTCAAGGGCGTCACGGCAGTCCGTCGTCAGGTACTTGATGGACCCAGCCAGGTCTGCGTGGCCGGGCCGCGGCCTGAACACGGGCGGAGTCCGCTTCGCGTCCTCGAGGCGTGAGTCTTTGTTTGCGATGGCGAAGGTCACGGGTGCGCCGGTGGTGCGCCCGCCTCGGACGCCGGTGAGGATCGCAACCTTGTCGTCCTCAATCCCCTGGCGGCCCCCGCGCCCGTAGCCACCCTGCCGCCGCTTCAGCTCGCCGTTGATGAACGACTCATCCACGAACACGCCAGCGGGCATGCCGGAGATGGTGACGACCATGGTGGGACCGTGGGACTCGCCGGCAGTGTGGTAATCAAGACGCGGCATCCGGAGATGCTACCCGATCATTCCGGGATCGTCGTCACCGTGTTCGGCCGGAACGCGTTCAGCGCCTCCAGCAGCGGCACCACCAGCGGCCTCACGTCGTCCATCATGTTGCTCTCGCTCCGCAGCGTGATCACAGACAGCCGAGGCGAGCCCTCGGACGCGAGCCGCAGCCCGCCCTCGTGCGTGACGAACACATCGAACCCGAAGGTCTGGGCCCGCTCCAGCAGCCGCTCGTCGTGCGGGATGTGCCAGTGCAGCGAGCCCACCGTCGAGACCTGATGGTGCGGCAGGTAGTACTGAAGGTCCTGCGGCAGATTCTCGTCCAGCAGCACCTTCATCCCACGGCCCTCGTCGCCGCGCCATCGGCGTGGCCGAAGGACCGCTTGGCCATGTCCAGCACGTCCTCGGCCTGCTCCCGCTTCACGCTGGGGAACTGGGCCAGGAAGTAACCCAGCGGGTAGCCCTGCCGGAGGTGGTCGAACATCGACGCCACCGGCACGCGGGTCCCGCTGAAGCACGGCGTGCCGTGCATGATGTCCGGATCTGCCTTGATCGCCTGCATAGCCCGATGGTAGCTGGTTTCACTTGGCGGCCCGTGAGAACCGGCTCATGCTCGAATGCAACCGATCCTCCCGCGGCGCTCATCCGCGTGGCACGGCGTCACACTGTATTTACGCGTCCATGTCCTTCCACTTGCGGGCCATGCGGCCGAAGATGAACAGCGCCACCGCCGCGAGCACTCCGATCGCGGCGAAGGGAATCCACACGTAGTACTGCGGGTCATAAGTGTCCCACAGCAGGCGGGTCGCGGCGTGCGCCTCCAACCCCGTGAGCTCCTGGAGCTTGGCGAACGCCTCCGGCCGCTTGATACCCATCGCGACCTCGAGGCCCAGGATTTCGCCATCCCAGGCTCGCTCCTTGCCGTAGGGCGTGCGCTCCGCAATGTACCTCAGGGCGAGCACCGCCTTCTCGCCGTAGTTGCCGTAGAGGAAGCCAGCGAGCTTTGACCCGATGAACACACCCAGGCCCACCGGGATGTTCACGTAGCCCAGGTAGAGCCCCTTCTTGCCCGGCGGCGCGATCAGCGCGAGGTACTCGCTCTTCTTGGGGCCGGTCGTCATCTCGCCCAGTGAGAAGAGCACAATCCCCGCCACCAGCCACCAAACGTTCATCGTGAAGCCCGCCACCAGCAGCCCGGCGATCGCGAACATCATCCCGCCCAGCATGGCCGACAGCGTCCGCATCTTGCGCGTCAGCCACGCCATGCCCACCACGCCGATGATGATGCACATGGAGTTGACGCTCAGCAGCACCTGCTGCGGCACCTGCCAGCCGCGGTCGGTCTTCTCCAGCAGCACCCCGCGCCAGTCCCCCTTCAGGTTCGTGGTGGTCTCTGCCGCGTCGCCCAAAAGAGCGGACGCCACCGGCGTGCTGTCCACCCAGTCGGCGATGAAGTTGGGCTGGAGGTCCCACAACTGGTACATCATCAGCCAGAAGCCCGACATGATCAGCAGCCACGCGACCAGGCGCCGGCTCAAAGATGTTCGTAAAGGTCTTCACCGCGACCTTGAGGATGCTCTCGCTCTTGTCCGCCCCGCTGGGCACGTCCTTGAACGTGAAAAGCATCCCCAGGTTCAGCGCCGTGAACCCCGCCGAGGAGAGGAACAGATTCCGCCAGCTCTCGGGCGTGTGCTCGGTCCCCAGGAACACGCCGGGCAGGAAGTGGCCAACAAAGGCCCCCACGTTCACAACCCAGTAGAAAATCCCCCAGCCCATCGACGAGTTGGCCTTCGTCAAGTTCTGGGCGAGCGACCCCTGGATGCTCGGCTTAAAAACCGCCGTGCCCGTCGCCTGCACCATGATGGCCAGGAACACCGCGTGGTAGTTGCTGATCCACGGCAGGTCCCGCATGAACGCGATCAGCAGGTAGCCGATCATAATCGTCACGATCGAGAACCCCATCGTCTTCTTATACCCGTACCGGTCTGCAATGCCGCCGGTCAGGATGGGCAGCAGGCTCTGGAACGCCGCCCACCACGCGTAGATCGTGCCTTTCTGCGCAGCGCTCAGGTGCAGCCCGCCCGGGTCGCTGGCCTGCATGATGTAAATCGGGGCCATGACCCGCAGGTTGTAATACGCCAGCCGCTCCCACATCTCGATCGTGTTGAGCATCCAGAAAGAGCGCGGGAAACCGGGGCGCGGGGCCTTGGGCTCGGGCAGTTCGCCGGGAGCGTGCGTGTGCGTTGTGGAGGGGGTCGTCATAGGGCGGGCATCTGACCATGACCTCACTCATGACGCAACCCCCTCGCGGGTGGTATGTTGATCCCCAGCTCAGGAGGTTCCCCATGCCCAGCCTCAACCGGCGTGAGTTCATCGGAGCGATCACCCTGCCGGCCGCGTTCGCCGCGGCCTTGCCCCTCATGGCCCGACCCGCCGAGGCCCGGGTCCGGCCCGAGCTCCTCGACGAACTCGCCGGAACCCCGGGGTCACCCGAGGACCTCGCGACCAACGAGGACTTCTGGATCACGGTGCAGCAGGCCTTCACGCCCGACCGCAGTCTGATCAACTTCAACAACGGGGGTGTGAGCCCTTCGCCTCGAATCGTCCAGGACGCGTGCAAGCGGCACCACGACCAGGCGAACACAGCGACCGGCTACATGCTGTGGAAGGTGCAGGCCCCGCAACGAGAGGTCGTCCGCGCCCGGGTCGCGCGGCACTGGGGCGTGGACCCCGAAGAGATCGCCTTCACCCGCAACAGCTCGGAGAGCCTGCAGATCTGCCAGCAGGGCATCGACCTGGAACGCGGCGACGAGGTGCTTACCACCACGCTCGACTACCCCCGGATGCTGACCACCTTCCGCCAGCGCGAGCGGCGCGAGGGGATCAAGCTGGTGCAGTTCAAGATTCCCATCCCCTGCGAGGATGATGACGAGATCGTCCGTCGGTTCGAGCAGGCGATCACGCCCCGCACCCGGATGATCCTGATGAGCCACATCATCAACATCACAGGGCAGATCCTGCCCGTGAAACGGGTGTGCGACATGGCCCGCAAGCACAACGGTGGCATCCCGGTGATCGTCGATGGGGCCCACGCGCTCGCGCACTTCGAGTTCAAGATTCCTGACCTCGCGTGCGACTACTACGGCGTCAGCCTGCACAAGTGGCTGCACGCCCCGCACGGCACCGGCCTGCTCTACGTCCGTCGGGACAAGATCAAGGGGCTGTGGCCGCTGATGGCCGCGGAAGAGAAGCAGGACGACGACATCCGCAAGTTCGAGGAGATTGGGACGCACGCCGAGGCGCCCTTCCTCGGCATCGGCGATGCGCTGACCTTCCACCAGGCCGTGGGCGGGGCGCGGAAGGAAGCGCGGCTGCGGTTCCTGCGGGACCGATGGATGCGGCGGCTGCACGCAACCGGCAAGGTCCACCTGCACACCAGCTTTGACCCCCACTACTCGTGCGGGCTGGGCACGGTGCAGATTGAGGGCATCGAGACCGCGAAGATCGTCGACCACCTCTGGGACAAGCACCGCATCCTGGTCGTAGGCATCAAGCACGACGAGTTCGAGGGGATGCGTGTGACACCGTCGGTGTACTCGACGCTCGAAGAGGTTGACCGCTTCTGCGAGATCATCGAAGGGATCATCGCGAAGGGGCTGCCGGCGTAGTTTCGTTGCGAGTGCGTCTAAGACGCGAGCGCGTTGCGGATCGCTGCCACCTGCTTTAGCAGCAGGGGAATCGTGTCCAGCGGCAGCATCGTGCTCGCATCGCTCATCGCCCGCTTCGGCTCCGGGTGGCACTCGATGAACAACGCATGCACCCCCGCGGCCGCCGCGGCCTTCGCCAGCAGCGGCGCACGCTCGGGCCGCCCACCCGTCGTCTCACCCGCACCGGGCAGCTGCGTCGAATGCGTGCAGTCGAAGCACACCGGCGGCGGACCACCCTCCGCCTGCAACTCCATCAGGTCGCCCAGACCCAGGAAGTCGTTGACCAGCCGCCCATAACCGAAGAACGTGCCGCGCTCCGTCGTCATCACATTCGCGCAGCCCGCCTCGGCCAGCTTCTTGACCGGCCCCTTCATCTCGCCCGGCGAAAGGAACTGGCCCTTCTTGACATTCACCGCGCCCTTGTGCCGCTCTGCCGCCTCCCCTGCGGCGTTCAGCAGGTCAGTCTGACGACAGAGAAACGCCGGGATCTGCAGCAGGTCCACGGCCCGCGCCGCGGCGTCACACTGGTCCGCCTCGTGGACATCGGTCGTCGCCGGGACGCCGAGCTCCTTCTTGATCTGCGCCATCCACGCCAAGCCTTGCTCGAGCCCCGGCCCTCGCGGCGAGCGGATCGAGGAGCGGTTCGCCTTGTCAAAGCTCGCCTTGAAGATGTACGGCAACCCCGCGCCCGCGCACGCCTGCTTCACGGCCCGCCCGATCGTGAGCCCCAGTTCCAGAGATTCCAGAACACAAGGCCCCGCGATTACCACCAGCGGACGGCCAACCCCAATCTCGATATTCCCCACACGGCAAACTCGCGTCATGCCAGAGGTTAGCCGCTGAGTCCCGGGTTCAACCGGCATGAGCCCGCCTTGGCCGTACGATTGGGGCGAATGCCCGAGCACCCCGCCGCGAAGCCCGTCCCCACCAGCGACTTCGTGATCACCCGCGGCAACTGCGCCGCCATGTTCGCCTACGACGTGGGCTTCGCCGTGGACCTGAACAAGGCCGCGGCGCTGCTGACGGGGGACGTCCCGCAGCGCGAAACGCTCAAGCACACGCGGCGGGCCCCCAAGTACTTCGAATACCAGCCGGCGCCCCTGCGGATCAGCCGTGTCGGCAATCCCGTGACAGTCGGACAGTTCACCACGCAGCCGGTGATCGAGGCCCTTGTCTTCGACTTCGGCGCGATCTCGGTGACGTTCTCGATCAACATCGCGGGCCCGATCGAGAGGCTGCTGCCCCTCAGCAGCGCGTTGTACGAGAACGCCGCGCTGCTGGCGGAGTCACGCCGCATCGTTGATGACCTGGTCCGCCTGCTGACCCCCGCGATCACCAAGCCCGACGTCACGCAACTGGTCGAGGACTACCTGGTCTTCGACGTGGACGAGTGGACGCTGCCGCAGGGGCACGTCTTACTACCGGGCTGGATCGACGAGTGCGGCTCACTCATCGCGCGCATCCTGCGGTCCGACCAGGACCTCCTGAGCAAGCAGGAAATCGACGACGCGGTCTCGTGCCGCATCTCGTACGCCGACTCCGACGCGGCCCTCATCGACTGGAACGCCGCGCTGCTGTTCGGCCGTGAGATGCAGGATGTCACCGCGGTGCTGGAGTTCGCAAACGTCGAGCTGCTGGAAATGAGGTTCCTGGACGACCAACTCGACCGTGCCCTGGGCGACGCGTACGACTCAAGCCAGAAGTCAAACAAGCTGGGTTTCTTCGACGGCCGCGGCGCCGACCTCCGCCGCATCGCGCGCCTCCAGATCGATAGCGCGGTCCTGTTCGAAGGCGTCAACAACGCGCTCAAGCTGCTCGGCGACGTCTACCTCTCGCGCGTCTACCGCCTTGCCGCCGGCCGCCTGCACCTCCCCGACTGGGACGCCAGCATCATCCGCAAGCTCGGCACCCTCGAGAGCATCTACGGCAAGCTCAGCGACCGTCAGGCGAACCGCCGCATGGAGATCCTGGAGTGGATCATCATCCTGTTGATTCTCTTCGAGGTCGTGATGTCGTTCGTGCGGCACTAACCGACATCGACGTCGCTCTCACACATCGCTCAACCGCACCACCCGCCCCACCGCCTCCTCGGGCCGCATCGGATTCGACAGGTCCAGCGGCAGGTACACCCCGTGCTCGTGATCGCTATTGAGCACCACCGCGTTCGGTGGCACAAAGTTCGCCCCGTACGGCGCGTGCTCGTGCCCCAGGATGAACCACCACACCCCCCACCGCTCCGTCAGGTCCTCGAGCCCCTCCGCGTCATACCCACGCCCCCAGGTCATCGTGTGCGCCGCCCCGCGTGACTCATAGTCCTCGGGCGTGATGTCCCTCGACAGAATGGTCGTATCAAACCGGGCCATTACCGCGGCCGGCGGCAGGCTGTGAGCACACAGGATGTCCCCCCGCGCCGTATGTACTCGAAGTGCAATCGGCAGCGATCGGATGAACCCGGCGATGGCCTCCGCCACCTCCTCTTCCCGATCACCGAAGATGTAGCTGACCCCCGCGCTGAACGCATCCACCGACCGCACGCCATCCTTGACAATCGCGTGGTTCATCATCTGCGCGAGTTCGTGATTGCCCAAGAGGATGTGCACATGCTCGGGGAAACGGGCCTTGAGCGCCGCCGCGCGCGCCAGCACCCGGTAGCTCATGTCCATCCCCTGCAACAGCCGGTCAGAGTGGATCACCTCGTGCAGCGTGAGGTGCGCCGAACCCGGCACGAGCTCGGGCCCGTCCAGCCCCGCCGCGCGGATCACGCGGTTCATATGAATCGGATTGTCGTGCAAGTCACCGGTCGCGATCAGCCGCCCCGGGGCTTCGATGTAGTCGATCGAGTGGCGGCGGCACTTGGCCGTGAGGTTGGCCTCCGCCCCAGCCTTGAGGGCCGCGATGACCTCGTCAGGGTCCGTCACGTTGAGTGGCGTTCCACCCGGTGTGCCCCCCATGGTCCTCATCCTCTCAGGGACGCGAGGTCCCGGGGGTGTCGCCCACCTTCATCCCGACACCGGACGACGCGTTGAAGATCATGCCCGCGGCGGACGCGGAGTTCTGAGCCGTGGGCGCGCCGTTGGAACCGGAGCCCTCGTTCTTCGCCCGCAGCATGCCGAGAACCAGCTCGAGCCGTTCGATCACGTACGCCATCGTGGCCGGGCGGTCGCCGGGGTCCACCTCGACGCATTGCATGATCAGCTCGTTGAGCCTGGCCGGGATGCGGCTGTTGAACTCGGTCGCGGGCTTGGGGCGGGGGATCAGGGCGTCGTCGATGCGGCTCACCAGCGAGTCCCCCTTGGCGAGCGCGGTGGGAATCGTCCGGGCGGTCAGCGTCCAGTACATCGTCGCGCCCAGGTTATAGATATCCGTCTTGGGCGTGATGGGGCGGCGGTGGACCTGCTCGGGCGCGATGTAATCCGGCGTGCCCTGGATCCGCGGCTTGATCGTGCCCGACTTGCAGGACTGCCCGAGGTCAATCACCTTCACGATCGGCCCGCTGTCGTTCGGACCGGGCGTCACGAGGATGTTGTTGGGCTTCATGTCCGCATGGACAAAGCCCCGCTCGTGCATGTGGTTGAGCGCGGACGCCGTCTGCTGAAAAATCCGAACCGCGTCGTCGAAGCTCTTCGGCGGCTTGAGGTCCATGCTCTTGCCGTCCACGTACTCCATGAACAGGAGGACGTCGGTCAACTGGATGAAGTGCTGCTTCTTCTTCGTGAGTCGAATCGCCTTCCGCAGGTTCGGGTGGTCGAGCTTGCTCGCCACCTCGTACTCGGCGATCGTCTGCTGAAGGAAGCGGTCGTCCTTGGACTCCCCCCGGTGCACGTGCTTCATGCACCAGATCTGCTTGTTCTTCGGATCCTGGACGAGGTAAATGACCGACGCGGCCCCCTGCCCCAGTTCGCTCAGGACGCGGAATCCCTCGACCTCTTCGCCCTGCTTGAATGCTGGTACCAGATCGCCCATCGACTTCCGGTCCCGGCCCCGCGGCCGCTCCCTGCTGCTACGGGGCAGCACCCTGACACAAGCCTAAGCGAGCCACCGGGCCCGAATCTATCGGCCCGATCGGGCCTCAACACTACCTTCACACCGTCGCACGGCCGCTCTCAGAAGACCCGCAGGTCCTTGTACCCGAAGGAAACGCCTGTGAACGCCGAATCCCAGCCGCCCCTTGGCGGTGGGGAACAAGGATACGTGAGCCGGAACGATCCGGCTGAACAAGGGAAGTCTTTTCTGGAAAAGCTGACAGGACCCAGCCCGATCTGGGGCCCGTCCCACTTGGCGTCCGGACGCGCAAGAACCGGTGCCAAGGACCTTACCGGGGCAGCTGAGACCGCAGCGTCGCCGTCGGGAACAGGCGGCCCGGGTCATCCGTCGGCGCGATCTCGCTGTGCAGGTACACCCGATTGCCCGGGATGTTCAGCTCACGGCAGAGCGAGTTGGCGAGCCGCACCAGGCTCTCCATCTGCGCCCGCGTCGGGCGGGTGCGGTTGCCGTCGCCCACGAGGCAGATGCCGATCGAGTGGCGATTAAACCAATCAGCCTGATTCCCCGCGGCGTGCGCCCCGGGAACCTGATCGCGCCAACGGTGGCTGACGAGGATCTCCCCGTCCTCCATGCCGTTGCCGTTGCCGATGACGAACTGGTAGCCGAGGCCCTTGAGGTTCGCGGCCCGTGCCGCGGCGTCGAGGGAGGCCTGGTTGCCGTGGGGCGTGCCGCTGTCGTGGATGACGAGGGCCTGCCACTGCTGCGGCTTGATCTGCTGGCGCGTCGCGAAGATCCCCTCGAGGGTCTCAACGCCCGTGGTCGCCATGAGGGGCGTCAGGGTGAGGCCATCGGCCGCGGCGACATGCCCGCGCTCCATGACGTACAGCCCCAGACCCACGACGGACATGGAGAACGCAAGCGCCCCCCACACCGTCTTGGTGCGGCGCGAGACACCGGAGTTCTTGTTCTTGCGGGTCGAAGCCTTGGTTCGGGCCATGGAGGGCGTCCGTGCGGCGGTCTGCGGTGGCCTGTTCCGACGGCCGGAACTCCATGCCACCGGCGAAAGGATCGACACAATCGCGTTCTGACATTCAAATCGAACGCGATTTCCAAGTGTAACCCACACAGACTGCGCACGCTGTGTGAAGTGCGCCTGAGAGGGGATGTGCATCAGCGCGCGGTTATTGGCCAGAGTCGGGGTCTATTCGGGGCGATTCAGCAGCCGTCCCTTGAGGTTGATCTTGTTCTCGCCCAGCGCGTTCTCGAACTTCCGCGGCGCCCGCCGGTCGCGCACCGTATTGAAGCGGTCGTACTGGCTGCGCGGCTCGTCGTCGGGGAAGAGCTGTTTCTGGCACCCGACATTCGCGAGCGCGAGCGTGGCGAGCAGCATCAGAGCAAGGGCGCGGGGGGCACGGGTGACGCGGGTCGTGGTCAACGCTGTCTCCGGTGGATCGAGGGGCAGAAACGGGTGATCCAAAAACGCAGTGTACCGCCTGGTCATCCCAAGCGGCACACTGGAGGAGAGAGAGAAGAGATTGTGTTCGGGTGCGTCTGTCTGTCGGTCCTCGCCGCGGGGGTCAAAGTCGCGGCGATTCCGAAAGTAATACAGGACCAAGCCCCCAAAGGTTCAGGTAACAGAACACAAAAATCGAGTTTTTCAGCCCACCCGGTGGTTGACCGGGTGGAGCCGGGCTTGGGCGTCGAGGTGAGCCTCACCCCGCGCCAGCGCCTGGCGAACCCCCTCGTACACGGCCGTACAGACCGCCGTCGCGAGGTTCAGCGACCGCTCGCCCGGAACCATCGGCAGTGTGAGCAGCCGGTCGGGGTTGGCATCGAGGATGGCAGCCGGCAGACCCCGGGTCTCGCTCCCGAAGACCAGGAAGTCACCGGGCGTTAGGGCCGCATCGAAGATCGACTGCGTCGCCTTGGTCGTGAAGTACCAGGCCCGCGGCGAGCCGGCCCGCAGCCCCGCGGGCCCAAGGAATGCATCCCAGGACGGGTGTTCAAAAACGGAAAGGCGGGGCCAGTAGTCCAGCCCCGCCCGTCGGCATGCCTTCTCGGAGGTGTCAAACCCCAGCGGGTGGATCAGGTGGAGCGTCGAGCCCGTGGCCACGCACGTGCGGCCGATGTTGCCGGTGTTGTTGGGGATCTCCGGCTCGACCAGGACAACATTGAACACGGCTGTGGCTGGCCTCGCGTTACTTGGGCTTGGACCGAAGGAACTCTTCCTCGGCGGCTCGCCGGGCCTTGATGCCCGGGTCCACTTCGAGGACGCGGTCCAGAGACCCGCGGAAAGTCGTGAGGCCCATGAAGCCACCAAAGCGGAGCGTGTTGTCGGTGCTGACCACCGCGGCCCATGGCAGGATGATCTGGTTTTGCTTGTTCTTCACGAGGTCGAAGATCGCTCCGTCAGTATCGAGGATCATGGTGTGGTTGATGTTCTGCTGCCCCATGATCTTCTCGATCTTCTCTTTGAGGGTCTTGGGGTCGGCGTCGAGCTTGTACTCGCGGTTCTCGCTGCCCCCCTGGATCGTGATGGGTGACATGACACCGATGACGACCAGGTCGCGCTTGTGCTGACGCTGGTACACGTTCATGGGCTCAAACAGGGAGTAGGAAAGCGGGAAGTCGGGGTGCCAGAAGTACAGCAGCACCGCACGCCCCTTGAGGTTGGGCTTGGTCGGGAAGAAGCCCACATCCGGCAGCGCCACCACGATCGGTGGGTCGGGGTTCTTCGGGTCTTCGGGCTGGGCGTTGGGGTCGCGCGGCATCGGCGGCCACTTGACCTTCTTCTTGTCGTACGCGTCGGGCAGCGGCATCTGGAAGGGGACCTCCGGGATGTCGATCATGCTGACCTTGCTGCGGATGGCCTCGGAGCGGCGGCGGTCCGCCTCCTCCTGCTTGGCCTTGGCGCTGAGCTCGCCGGAGAGGCCGCCGGCCTTGTCCTTGGACTCGCCCACGAGCTGAGCAAGTGCGGCATCGACAGACTCGGTCTGGATGTCCGCGTACCGGAGCTGTCCGGCGCGGTCGATGACGTAGAAGTCGGGGTCCTGGTCGGCCTGCAGCGCCGTGCGGAACGCGTTGTTCGCATCATGGGCCAGCAGCAGCGTCGCACCCTCGACCTCGCTCTTGGCCTTCTTGGCCTCCGACCAGCCCTGCTTATCGTGGGCCGCGATCACCACCACGTCGCCCTTGTACTTCTCGGCCATCCGCTTCGCGACGTTCATGGACTTCGACGCCGTGGGATACCAGTCGTTCCAGCAGAGAATCAGGACGACCTTACCGTCCAGCACGCCGCTGGTCGGAGCCGAGCCATTCGTCCAGTCAGAAAGCTTGTCGAACGTCCCGATCGAGAACGGCTTGATCTCAAGAGCGTTCAGCTGAGCACGCCGGGCCCCTTCACCCTCACGGAGAATGGTGGGCTGGGCCAGCGCGGGGGCAGCAACCGCGGCCGCGATCAGGAGGGCCGAGGCGCGCATCGACAAAGTCTTCAAGAGGGCCATTCACAGTCTCCCAGCGCCCGCGGACAGCGGGCACCATCAGGTTAGCGTGCCGGATCCGGCACCGTTCGAACCGCACTTGTAACACACACGGCCATGACGGGACAACTGGTTAGACGCGGCCCGCGGCCCTTGGTTCGGCTGATTGCCCCAGATCATTGCGGATTGACCAATCGGCTCAGAACCACCGCCGCGGCCGTCGCCACGTTCAGCGAATCCGCGCCCTCCGCCATGGGAATCCGCACCTTGCGAGGGGCGTGCCCGAACGCGCCCGAGGACAATCCGGGCCCCTCAGCCCCCAGCAGGACCGCGAATCGTTCGGAAGACGTTGGGGGGACGTCGTTGAGAGCGGTGGCCGTTGAGTCGGGCGTCATCGCCAGCACCTGAAACCCCGCGGCAGCCACCTGATCCAAACCCGCAGGCCAGGGCTCAAGAGTCGCAAACGGGACCTCCAGGGCAAACCCGATCGAAACCCGCAGGGCCTTCCGGTAGAGCGGGTCGCAGCACCCCGGGCTCAACAGCACCCCCGCCCCCCGCCCCGCCAGACACCCCAGATTCCGAAAGATCGACCCGATGTTGTCCGTGTTCGCCATGTCTTCGGCGATGACCAGCACCCGGGAGCGGAGCAACTCCGCCAGAGGCGGATTGGGAAGCCGCTCGCCGCAGGCAAGGACGCCGCGATGAAACGGGAACCCGACGATCCGCTCCAGCACGGCGGGTTCCGCCACGAAGATCGGAGTCTCGGCGGGGAGGGTCGACAGGGTGTCCCTCAATCGCTCGTGCCCCTGCGGGGTGAGCAGAAGGGAGCGGACCGGAAACCGGGACGTGAGCAGCTTGCGGACGACGAGCTCCCCCTCGGCAATAAACACAGATCGCTCGCCCTGAAAGTCGCGCGACCGAAGCTGGGCGTCAGTCAGGTTGGCGTAATCCGCGAGGCGGGGGTCCTGCGCCGCGTCAAGGTTGGAGAGGGGGATGAGCACGGGGATGATATGATTTGCCCATGCTCGGAGAGGACATTTACAAGCGGATCAAGGCTCGCGAGTTTCGCCCGTTCTACCTCGTGATGGCGAGCGGCGAAAGGGTGTTCGTCCGTCACCCGGATTCCATCTCCTTCACCAGCACCGAGTACAAGGGGAAGCGGATTTTCGGGCGCTCATTCAACGTCCTTGAGATCAAGGACGGGATGGCGATCGAGCGCTACATCTCGCTGCCTTTGGTCGCACAGATCGTTGACGAATATCCGCTCGAGAATGAAGGGCTGCAGAACGCCGGCTGAGCGAACGCGGCTCGGCAAGGTCAACAGGACCGCTATTGACACCCCAAGTCGGCATCACCATGGGCGACCCCGGCGGCATCGGGCCGGAAGTGATCGTGCGCGCCTTGGCAGTTGACGAGGTCCGACTTTCAGCAAGGTTCACGATCTTCGGCGACGAAGCCATCCTGGCAGACACCGCCCGTCTAGCGGGCCTCGCATGGCCGATGCCGGACGTGAGCGTCGACGCGCACCCCGACGACCCCGCCGCCCCCCAGCACCGCACCCACAACCCCGCGAGCGGCGCCCTCTCCTTCCGCTGGGTCCAGCGCGCCATCGACCACGCCAAACTCCCCCCAACCGACCCACGCCACCTCGACGCCATCGTCACCGGCCCCATCTCCAAAGAAGCCTGGGCCCTCGCCGTCCACGCCTACCCCGGTCACACCGAGCTCTTCGCCGAGCGCTTCAACGCCCACGGCGTCATGATGTTCTACGCACCCCCCTCCCCCACCGCCCCTTCCCTCAACGCAGCCCTCGTCACCACGCACATCCCCCTCAGCCAAGTCCCCGCCGCCCTCACCCGCGAACGCATCCTCGCCGTCATCATCGAAGCCGCCAAGGCCATGCGCACCCTCGGCGTACCACACCCGCGCATCGCCGTCTGCGGCCTCAACCCCCACGCCGGCGAACACGGCCTCCTCGGCACCGAAGACCGCGATGTCATTGCCCCCGCCATCGCCGACGCCCGCGCCCAGGGCATCGACGCCTCCGGCCCCTGGCCCGCCGACACCGTCTTCATCAAAGCCCTCCACGCCCCCGGCCTCACGCCCACCTTCGACCTCGTCGTCGCCATGTATCACGATCAGGGCCTCGCCCCCGTCAAGCTCATCGCACGCGACCGCACTGTCAACATCACCATCGGCCTCCCCGTCGTCCGCACCAGCCCCGACCACGGCACCGCCTTCGACATCGCCGGCAAGGGCATCGCCGACCCCGGCAGCATGATCGCGGCCATCCAGCTCGCTGTGAAAATGTGTACACGGGATTGAGACGGGGGGCAGCGCACCCTCCATCCCTACCCTCTGCCCGTGCCCGAAGTCACCCTGAACGAAAAGCCCGCTTCGCCGCTCCTTGAGCTGCTCCGAATCGCCGGTCCCACCGTCGCGACGATGACCTCGTTCACCCTCATGCAGTTCACCGACAAGTGGCTCGTCTCGCGCCTCGGCCCCGAGTTCGTCGGCGCCCAGGGCAACGGCGGCCTCGTCTCCTGGGTCCCCCAATCCATCGCCATGGGCATGTTCACCGTCGTGAACACCTACGTCTCGCAGAACATGGGCGCGGGCAAGCCCGAACGCGGCCCCGCCTACGTCTGGAACGCGCTCTACCTCTCCGTCCTCTGGTACGTCCTGTTCCTGCTCCCGCTCCCCAGCATGCTGCCCTGGCTCTTCGGCCTCGCCGGCGTCGAGGAACGCCAGATCGACCTCGGCGTCACCTACGGCTCCATCCTCCTCTACGGCGGCCTGCTCAACATGTGGACGCGGGCCATCTCCCAGTTCTTCTACGGCATGCACAAGGCCAGCGTCGTCATGGTCGCCGGCATCGCCGCCAACGTCGTCAACCTCATCGCCTCCGCCCTCCTCGTCTTCGGCAATGGCCCCTGGCCCGAGGACTTCGGCATCCTCGGCCGCTGGGGCGCCGCCATCTCCCAAGCCCTCTCGATCCCCGCCCTCGGCATCGCAGGCTCCGCCTACGGCACCATCCTCGCCACCGCCCTCGAGCTCGCGATTCCCCTCGCCGTGTTCCTCGGCCCCAAGATGAACGCGAGCTACCACACCCGCGCCGCCTGGAAGTTCTCCTGGGAGCACATCCGGGACATCGTCAAAACCGGCTGGGCCGCGGGCCTCATGTTCGGCAACGAGATGGTCTGCTGGGGCTACTTCATGGTGCACCTGGTCAGCGGCTTCGGCAAGGCCCACGCCTCCGCCGGCTGGATCGCCCACCAGTACATGTCCCTCTCTTTCATGCCCGCCGTGGGCCTCAGCGTCGCGGCCACCGCCATCGTCGGCAAGTACATGGGCATGAAGCGCCCCGACATCGCCGAGAAGCGCGCCTGGCTCGCGATGGGCCTCGCCTCCGCCTACATGGGCCTCTGCGGCCTGCTCTTCGTCCTCTTCCGCCACGAGCTGATCGGCTTCTTCGTCGAGGACGGCGTCCCCGAAGAAGAGAAGCTCGAACTCATCCGCCTGGGCGCCCTGATGCTCATCGCCACCGCCTGCTTCCAGCTCTTCGACGGCGCCGCCATGGTCCTCTCCGGCGCCCTCCGCGGCGCCGGCGACACTGTCGTCCCCGGCGTCGCCACCGTCGTCACCTCCTGGGGCATCATCGTCGGCGGCGGCACCCTGCTCATCCACCTCTTCCCCCACCTCGAATCCATCGGCGCCTGGATCGGCGCCGCGGCCTACATCATCATCCTCTGCCTCATCCTCCTCGTCCGGTTTATGGGCGGGAAGTGGAAGAAGATCCAGCTCCTCAAAGAGGACGGGGGCGGCCTGGCCGCCGCCGGAACCGTCGACGGGGTGGTCTAAAGCCCCCCTGGACCGGATTCCGGAGAGAAAAAGGCATCCCTACACCCCCAAACTCCTCCAATCCGGGGAACGCCCAGAGCCCCCTCTGGCTTGTGGCGGGCGCGCGACCTAAACTGTCACCCCGAATCGGTTTTCACACGCCACGGCCTGGGTTGGGGCCGCGGTTTTGACAGCAGGAGCAATGACCTTGGCCCACGATCCTCTCGATACTGTGATCGGCGTTTCTGATTCTGTGCGCCGTGACCCCACCGCCGCCGGCAAGCACCTCGCCGCCGCCGACAAGCTCGAAAAAGACGGTGACCGCCTCGGCGCAGTCGCCGAGCTCCGCAAGGCCGTGACCCTCGACCCCGAGAGCCACACCATCCTCTTCAAGCTCGCCTACCAGCTCGACCTCCTCGGCGAAGAGGACGAAGCCCTCGCCCTCTACGAGCGCTGCGTCTCCACCCCGCCCGCCACCGTCAACGCCCTCCTCAACCTCTCGGTCCTCTACGAAGACCGCGGCGAGTACGGCAACGCCGAGCGCTGCCTCCGCCAGATCCTCGACACCCGCCCCAACCACATCCGCGCCCGCCTGTTCATGAAGGACGTCCAGGCCAGCCGCGAGATGGTCGTCGTCGAGGAGCAGGACCGCGACATCTTCAAGCGCAAGGCCCTGCTCGACACCCCCGTCACCGACTTCGAGCTCACCGTCCGCGCCCGCACCTGCCTCAAGAAGATGAACATCCGCAGCCTGGGCGACCTCCTCCGCATCACCGAGGCCGAGCTCCTCAGCTACAAGAACTTCGGCGAGTCCAGCCTCGTCGAGATCAAGAAGATGCTCACCGCCAAGGGCCTGCGACTCGGCCAGGGCCTCGAAGACGCCCACCGCCAGGCCCGCCGCGCCCTCATCGAGCAGTACAAGGGCACCGGCAAGGAAACGGTCCTCGCCAAGCCCGTGTCCGAGCTCCAGCTCAGCGTCCGCGCCCGCAAGGCCCTCCAGCTCCTCTCCATCCAGACCCTCGGCGACCTCGCCAGCCACACCGAAGCCGAGCTCATGGGTATCAAGAACTTCGGCGCAACCAGCCTCAAGGAAGTCCGCGACAAGCTCGTCGAGTACGGCCTAGGCCTCCGCAAGCTCGATTCATAACGTGCCACCGAGATGTCTTCATCTCGGTGCTGAACCGCTCTGATCACCAAGACCTCTTCCATACCAAAGGCCCGGGACGCACATGTCCCGGGCCTTTTTTTTGGCTTCTGTATTCAATCACGAGTACTCGAACGAAGAGATCGGCCGCAGTGTGCGTCTGAGACTCACAAGCCCTTGGGACTGCGCACATGACCACGGCGGTGCATCCGTTCCTATCAGTCCTATGACTCCTATCCGCCTACCTCAGCACCCGCAGCTTCACCCCACCCTCAATCTCCGCCGTGGGCTTCGCGATCAGGTCATACCCGTCGCTCCCCACAATCGTGCAGCGAACGACCTCCCCCTTCGCCAGCTTCTCGCGCGACTGCACATACGTCACCGAATCAATCTGCGGCGCCTGGAAGTACGTCCGGCCCTGGTACAGCTTCCCACCCTTGGACACGCCCGTCGTCTGCTGCCCCTGAGTCGCCAGCGGCGTATCGATCATCACCTCGAGCTGCGTGCCGCCCTTGCGCGTCTTCTCGTCATACCCCTCGGCCAACGCCGCCGCCCGCGCAAACGCGATCCTCTGCTGAAGCTCCATCACCTCATCCCGCCGCCGCTTCTTGACCTCTGCCGGGATCGCCAGCTTCGCGTCCTGCTCCATCGTCCCCGCCACCGTCCCCGGCTCCTGGCTGTACTCAAACACCCCCACCGCCTCGAAGTTCATCTTCTCGATAAACCGCAGCAGCTCCTCGTGGTCCGCCTCCGTCTCCCCCGGGAACCCCGAGATGAACGTCGTGCGGATCGCCATCCCATCCACCCGCTCGCGCAGCGTGTCGATCAGCTTCTCCTGCTGCTCGCTCGTCACATGCCGCCGCATCGACGACAGCACCCGCGTGCTCGCGTGCTGCAAGGGAATATCCAGGTACGGCAGCAGGTGCCCGTTCTTCGTGAGGTCCGCGAACGCGTCGATCACCGGCTTGCTGAAGTTGCTGGGGTACGCGTACATCAGCCGCAGCCACCCCTGCCCCGTCGTCTCCGCAACCGTCTCGCTCAGCTCCCGCAGCAGCATCGGCAGCCCGCCCACGCTCTTCTTGTTCAGCGTCTGCATCCCGACGCCAATGTCGTCGCCATAGCTCGTCGTGTCCTGCCCGATCAGCAGCAGCTCGAACGCGCCGTCGTTCAGCAGTTCCTTCGCCTCGTTCTTGATCCGGTCCAGCGGCTTGCTCCGCATCTTCCCTCGAATGGACGGGATCGTGCAGAACGCGCAGTTCTGGTTACACCCCTCGCTCACCCGCAAGTACGCGTAATGCCGCGGCGTCAGCCTCAACCTCGCCGAATCATCCTCGAAGTAGCCTAATCCCTTCCCGTCCTTGCCGTTCACCGTCAGGCCGGTCGTCGACATTCCCCGCGCCTTCGCGGCCTGCAGCGCGTTCCCCGCGATCCAGTACTGCGGCCCATCCGAAGACTCCGCCAGCGTCTTGCGCTGCGGCGCCACCCCCGTCACCGCCTCCACGATCTTGTCGCGATCAAACACACCGATCATCGCGTCAATGCCCGGAGCCCAGTCCAGCATCTTGGCCCGGTGCCGCTGCACCAGGCACCCCGCCACGATCACCCGCTTCACCTCGCCCCGTTCCTTGGACGCGATCGCTTCCTTGATGACCCCCAAGGACTCGTCCTTGGACGCTTCCAAAAACCCGCAGGTGTTCACCACGACCGCGTCCGCCCCGCCAAACGCCTCCGCCTCCGGATCGAACGAAATCGGCGCCAGCCCCGACTCCGCCAGCAGCCCGAGCATCTTCTCCGAGTCCACCAGGTTCTTGGGGCACCCCAAACTCACAAACGAGACCGTCTGCACGGCCTGCGAGTCGTCCTGAGCGGCAACGGGCTGAGATTTCGATGAGCGGGCTTTGGGCACGGGCAAGTCTAGGGGGCACGCCAGCACTCAACCCCTTGTGGGGGATGGGGTTTCGGCCTCATAAAGCAGGCCGCCAGCTCCCCTCCTATGAGTCCTATGCCTCCTCTGACTCCTATTCCCTCCGCCCCCCTACCCCGGCATCACCATCGAGCTCACCATGTCCGGCGTCATCCCCGCCATCGGATAGTGCGCCAGCATCGCCTCCCCCAAGGGCCCCGGCTCCGCCAGCACAAACTGGCACGCATGCCCCAGCCGCCACCCCGCAAACTTCATCGCACGGCAAAGGTTGTCCTGCGTCGTACACGCCACGACCTCCTCCCCCGCCAGGTCCAGCGGCATCATCCGGAACTGCCACGCCTGCCGCCGCGTGATGATGTCCAGCGCCCGCGGGTTAACGTTGTACGACCGCGGGTCCACATGCGGCGCGAACGCCGCGTACTGCTCCGCCCACGCCCGCTCCACCGCCGACGGATGCACCCCGTACAGCTCCTCCGCGATCAACCCGAACGGCCCGCCCCGGGCCTTCTGTGTGATCAGGACCTGGTCCCGCTGCTCGGTCGTGAGCACGCCGTGCTTGACCAGAAGATCGCCGAGGTGAAGGGTTCGCACTGGACGCGCCTCCGAGTTGCCGCGGCGTCTGGCAACAAACCATGCCGCGGCACTCTTGCATCGGGACACGGACCGCAGGGCGTGTGTGCTTGAGGTGAAAAGAGGTGAGAGAGCGGGGCATTGCAGCGCGTGGGGCAGTCGGGCAAACCTCGCGGGAGTTGACGGTCCGAGCCATGTTCTCGGGCCCCGCATCGTCAAGTTGCCCTTGCACTTCCGCCCGCCGTATCCCAGGCCTCAGTCGATGTCCCAATAAAAATGCAGCCTGCTGCAGTTGCGGCACTGGAAGACATAAAGAGCTGGCGAGCTGCCGTAGTCAGCCTGATCCGCGATCCAGTCATCGACCCAGTCAATGCTCTCGCCCATGTCCTTCCTGATGGCCGGAACCAGCGACGCCCACCGGCCAGTAAGGTCTTCCGCCGTGGCATCCCCCATGAACTTGCAGGCGCTATCGCAGCAAACCTTCCAATGGTTCCCCTGCCAGGTCGTGAACCCCGGCGTCCGATGCTCCACCAGATCAAGATCGACGCCGGCGAGCGCCCGCTTGGCCTCATAATCCTCGCCGTCGTTGAAACTCGCCTCCAACTCTTCCGCGGCCGAGCCATCCGCGATGCACCACGGACAAATCGTCGGCTCATCCGGCTCACCGTACACCGGACCCGTGTACTTCCATCCGCGTGCTTCACCGCAGCAGTCGCACGGGTCTGAGCTGCGCTCAAACACGCGATCACGCGCCGAGTCATCCATCAGCGGGAACGAAGGGAGTTTTTCCACCTTGGCCTACTCCGCCGGCTCGATCGTCACCTGCAGCTTCTTCGTGTGAAACTGCTCCTGATACAGCTCCGCCCGCTCCTTGTGCGTCACCAGCACGAGCGCCACGCCCGTGTTGTGCGCCTCCAGCATCACCTGCACCGCCTTGTCGTGATTCAGCGGCGTCAGCTCGATGATCGTGGTGATCACAAACCCCATCTCGGTGATGGGGTCATTGTGCAGCAGCACGCGGAACTGGGGCAGCTGGTCGAGCTTGGGCTTGCTCGGAGTCGTCGCCGGACGGGGTGCCACTGCGGTCGCGGGTCCTTCGCTCTGCGGTGGCTGGGGTGTGGACTCTTGGTTCTCGCAGACAGGCTGGATCATCTCAGGTATGTTCCGTCTGTTGGTGCTCTCGTGGCGGGGATCCTCCCCGC
>Ga0208492_1000807_pt1 | contig 23852 bp, 18 predicted proteins | sample Subbioar_CSW14AB_FD_184820 | JGI IMG/M metagenome (GOLD analysis project Ga0208492, IMG submission 184820) | Serpentinite rock and fluid subsurface biosphere microbial communities from McLaughlin Reserve, California, USA - CR12Mar_CSW14AB (SPAdes) | ecosystem: Environmental > Terrestrial > Deep... | reverse complement strand
GCAACATCGACATCTGTGCCCGGCTCTCGATTTGAAAAACACCGACCGTGTCGGCGCGGTGCATCATGGCGTAAACGGCCGGGTCATCCTGCCCCACCGTGGCCAGGGTCAACTCCTTGCCGTGATGTGTTTTGATCAGGTCGAAACTGCGGCGAATCGCGCTGAGCATGCCCAGGCACAGGCAATCGACCTTCATCAGCCCCAGGGCGTCGAGGTCGTCCTTGTCCCACTCGATCACGGTGCGGCCCGGCATCGAGGCATTCTCGATCGGCACCAGTTCATGGAGCAGGCCCTCGGTCATGACCATCCCCCCCACATGCTGGGAAAGGTGGCGAGGGAAGCCAAGAAGTTCCTTCGTCATCGTCAGGCATTGCTGGCCCAGGCGCGTTTCGGTGTCGAGGCCCGCCGCCTGAAATCTGCCGGATAGCTGGGTGTCGTCGTCGTAGTGATCCAGGTTTTTGGAGAGCTTATCGATCCGGTCCAGCGACAGCCCCAGGGCCTTGCCCACATCGCGCACCGCCGAACGCGCCCGGTAGGTGATCAGGGTCGCGGTCATCCCCGCACGATCGCGGCCATATTTTTCGTAGAGGTATTGCAGCACCTCCTCGCGGCGTTCGTGTTCAAAATCGACATCGATATCGGGCGGTTCATCTCGTTCCTGGCTGATAAAGCGCTCGAACAGAAGATCGATCTTTTCCGGATCGACGCAGGTGATTCCCAGGCAATAGCAGACGGCACTGTTCGCCGCCGACCCGCGGCCCTGGCACAGAATTCCCCGCTGCCGGGCAAAGCGCACCAGGTCATAAACGGTGAGGAAATAGGCTTCGTAATGCTGCTGTTTGATCAGGGCGAGTTCATGTTCCAGCGTGCCGCGAATTTTGGTCGAGACTCCCTCCGGGTAGCGCTTGTTCGCCCCTTCCCAGGTGAGCTGGGCCAGATACGAGGTGGGGCAAGTGCCCGGGGGGCAAATTTCATGCGGGTATTCATAACGCAAGAGATCGAGATTGAAATCCAGCCGCCCCGCAATTTCCAGGGTCCGATCAACCGCCTCGGGACAGGCGGCGAACAGGCTTCGCATTTGCGCCGGCGATTTCAAATGCCGTTCGGCATTGGGAAAGCGGCGGCGACCCAATTCGGCAATCGTGGTGCGGTAGCGCGTGGCGGTGATTAACTCTTGAAGCGGTTGGCGGGCAGGGAGGTGGTAATGAACATCGTTGCCGGCGACCAGCGGCAACTTGACCTGATGCGACAGGTCGATCCTTTGAGCGATGCGCCGATCATCGTCGGCGGCCAAATGCCGCTCGCATAGAAGATAGGCCCGGTCTCCAAAGGCCTCGCGATAAAGAGAATGCTCCGCTACCTTGTCCTCGCCAGGCAGCACGCAGGCGATCAAGCCTTCGGCATGGTCGACAATGTCGCGGGCGCTCAGGCGGCATTCCCCTTTGGGAGCGTTGCGCCGGCCCACGGTGATGAGGGTGGAAAGCCGGGCGTAGCCTGCGCGGTTCATGGCAAGGAGCACGACGGTCGGGCCATCCACTGGAGAAATTTCGGACCCGACGAGCAGTTTTAACCCGGCGGCTTTGGCGGCCACATGAGCGCGCACGACTCCCGCAAGTGTATTGCGGTCGGTCACGGCCAGGGCCGCATAACCGAGTTCGCAGGCTCGTTCCACCAGTTCATCGGGATGAGAAGCCCCCTCAAGAAAAGAGAAATTCGTTTTGCAGTGCAATTCCGCATAGGACTCCCCCGGTGAAAGTGCCGGTAACTCCGCTCGCGGTTGCGGCAGCGGGCGAATCAGTTTGGGTGTGGGAGAGTCTTCAGGCATGGCAGGTCAATCGATCCATAAGAGGCGATGAAAAAAAGTAGCAAAAATCCATCGGTAAAACGAGTGAAATGATTCCATAAAAACTCATTCAAAAAAGCCATGAATGAACCAGGTCAATTGCACAAGATCTTGAAAGATCCAGAGCCTGGTGCCTCGGCCCGTTTCCACGCGATAGTAATCGCGCCGGATCATGGGGCCATGCCACCATCCGGTTTCCACCCTCTCCGGTCCCTCATACCGGACCACGGTCTGATTCTCCTCTTCCCAGCGAAACCTGGTGGGAACTCCCTGGGTTTCCCCGACCAAGGGAAAGATGGGTGCCGGAGTCAGAAGGAGTCGAAGCGGCCGGGGAATGCGCGCGTGCAGGGGAGGGGCCAAGGATGGCCTTTGAGGCGCATTCAGAGGATGGCCAAGCCAGGGTTCATAGTTCATCGTTCTTTCCGGTTGATATTCGGGAAGGATGCTGCCGCGGAGCACCGCGCGTGAGCCCAGCCTGCTGCTTAGTCGTTCGATCAGGCGAAAGAACTCGGCTTCGCCGCGCTCGATATCGTCAAACAGGGTCAGGGCTCGGGCGTGGCGGGGCCGGCAGGGAATTGCCTCGGCTTCCATCCACACCAGGCCGCTGGTTAAAGCCTGCCGCTCCAGGTGAAAGGGGGCCAGTTCCACAAAGCGGTCGATCTGGGAGGTTGGCCCAACGAGGCGAATCTCGAACTCGCCGGTTTCTCGAAGGTCGGTTTTCCAGCTCACGCGAAGTTGCTGGGTTTCTTGTCTCTGCCGGTTGACTTCCGCGAGCACCTGCACCAGCAGGCTGTGAAGTACCGCCAAAATCTCCATGCTTGTTTCCAGGGAGTATTCGAACGAGGCTTCCGCCTTGATCGGGCGCGGTGGAGGAACGGGATCTAAAAGGTCCGGGGCCTCTCCCAGGGCTTGATCGATTCTTTGCAAAAGAATCGAGCCAAACCGAGAAAGGAGGCTGGCGCGCTGCTGACGCAAAAGCTGGCCGATGGTCTTGAGGCCGCACTCGTCCAGAAGCTCAACGATTTCCTTGGGAATTCGCAAGCTCCAGGCAGGCAGCGAAGCCAGCGATTTTCGTAAGCGCTCCGTCTTGAGAAGGAGGATATCCCAGCCCGGGGCTCCATGGGAGGCGGCCCAGGCCGCGCCAAAGGTCGATGCCACGGCAATGCGGACTTTATGTCGGCGCTTTTTGAAAAAGCGGGTGATTTGCTCGCAAAAATCGAGGAGCTCTCCATGGTCGCAAAGAAAACCCGTGGCATCGAGAAAGATACTTTCAGGCCGATCCGATTCTTCCACCCCCGTGGTCGGGGAAAACTTTTGGCAGCCTTGTGCCAGGGATCGCAACTGGTGCCGATCCCCTTCGGCATCGTCGAGGCCGAACCAGCCCGAGGGGACGAGCGTGCGCGCTTCGGCCAGGGGCATGGCGGCGCGAACCCCGGCACGCCTTGCGCGTAGGGAGCAGGCGATCACGCTGGGAGATCGACTCTCCACCGGAGAGTGGAGCACGATCGCGCGCCCGCTAAGCTCCGGAGATTGCGCGAGCACTCGCTGAATCGGCCAGTTGGGCAACCATGCGCAAAGCACCTGTTTCATGATCTCGCTCCACCTCAGCGGCTCCTCCCGCCGCGCCATGACGGAGTTTCAGGATCTCCACACGGTACCATCGATGATTCCAGCTGGGAGATACCCGGGGAGAAACGAGGAGGCGGATGTCGGCCAGGGAAGGGTCCTCCAAAGAATCGGCGCCGCGAAAAAGGAGCAAACGAGTGCCGCTCGCTTGCGCGGCGGTTTTCAAACGGCGAAAGGCCACCGGAGCCATACGCCCCATTCCGCAGACCACGGCATCGACCCCGCGCGAGCGTAGCGCCTGTTCCGCGGCCCAAAGTGTTTCCGCTCGATCTCGAACCTGGACAAACACCAGTTGAGCCAGTGAAAGGCCCAGGTTTTCCAGGGCAGGGCCATGGATTTCCCCCGTGGGATCGATCATCAGCCACCGCCCGCCGGCACCGATCTTTTCTCTGAGGGCAGAAATGGCCAGTTCCCTTTCTCCGCTTCCTTGCTCCAGGGCGATCCATTCGCTGATCTCTCCTTCCCCAAGCCCCACAGGCAGCCAGGGAATTTTCTCCTTGGGCCTGGGTTGGCTCCGGGCGACCGGGGGAAGAAAGGGAGACGCGCCAAAGCGCTGTTCCAGTCGCTGGCGAAGGTCAAGCAAAGTTGCAGGCGAAGCCACGGACCAACCCTTTCAGGACTCACTTTCCCTGATCTTGTACAAATGTACACTATTTTGCAAGGGGCGTTCGTTTTTTCTCCGGGCAATTTCTCCGGGGATGTTTTCCAGGGTTAGAGGGTTCTGGGATCGTATTTTTTCCGCAAGTCCAGCCCGCCTCGATCCTGGCGTGAGGTGAATTCCAAGGAGGTGTCAAAGAAAGAAAAAATGAGAGTTTGATTTAAATGGTCAAAAAAAGTGAAAGAAAATGATTGGTTTTTGTGAAATTAAAGAAGGTAGAAGTAAGCCAAAAAATAACGAGTGAAATTCTGGTGAATCAAACGATGAGATTTCTTGAGCGAGCCCAAGGATAGGCCTCTGTGAGTCAGAGGCCTATCTCCTTCAACTGCCAAGCCTCAGGAAATGAGGCGGGCGAAGTTCTGGGCGATCTCTTCGGGAGCGGGGCGAACCAACTGGCTGACCGCCTGGCCATCACGCAAGAACACAAGGGTGGGCCAGAGCTTGACCTTGAAGGAACGGCCCAAGGGCTTGCCTCGGCCGTCTTCCACCTGGATGCGTTTGATCTGAGGGTAACGAGTCAACTCGGCATGCATCGTTTCCTGAATCCCCTGGCAATGCGGGCACCAGGAGGCTCCGAACTCCAGCACGGTCAGGCCCTTCATTGCATCCACTTCGGCGCGGGTTGGTTCGGATATTTCGGACATGATGATCTCCTCAGGGGCATTCTAGGCAGGCTTTTTCCTGACCGAGGGCTGTTGAATCCCCATTCACCACAATTTACAAAAGGAAGTAAATTCCCACCGGCCGGGCTGTCTTGCCGAGCCTTGTGAGGCGTCCCTTCGTGGTTTGGCCAGAGAATTTTGCCATGATCCGTTACACGCTTTTGGTCCTTGTTTCCCTTGGTCTGGCCGGCATCTTTTCCCCGCAATCCAAGGCACAAGCCAAGCCGGCTCGCCCGGCAACGAAATCGGACCAGACGAATCCGCCACCAGCCATCGATCTTGAACGGGCAAAAGCCTACTTCGCCGAAGCCCGGCGCCTTGCCGAGGCCGATGGCGGAAAACTCTGGGGCAAATCCCTCGCCGGACCGGTTCTTTTTGTCGACCCGCGCACTCGCTTTGCGGTTGCCAATCAAGCCGATGCCGAGGGAACCTTGAAGGGACTGAATGGTGTGTTTACAGCCACCTTGCCTGCCAAGGTGCCCTTAGCTAACACCGCCTACCGCTGGTCCGGCACTCACTGGTCGATGGTCCTCTGGCCGTTGCCCACCGAGAAGGCGGAGCGCGCGACCTTGCTCATGCACGAATCCTGGCATCGCATTCAGGCCGATCTTGGCTTGCCTTCGATCGATCCGGCCAATCCACATCTGGATTCCCTTGCCGGCCGGTACTGGCTGCAACTGGAATGGCGCGCGCTGGCGCGAGCGCTCCACTCGGTGGGTGAAGATCAAGTCAAGGCGATGGAAGACGCCCTCAGTTTCCGCCTGTATCGGCGCAAACAATTTGCCGGCTCTGCCACGACCGAGAGCGTGCTCGAACTGCATGAGGGGCTTGCCGAGTACACGGGCGTCAAGTTGAGCGGCTTAATCGAAGGGGAACAAAGGCGCCTCCTCGTCAAGCGCTTGCAAGAACAACCGGCGCAAATCCCCAGCTTCATCCGTTCCTTCGCCTACCTCTCAGGACCTGCCTATGGACTGCTGCTGGATGAATATTCCCAGGGATGGCGCGCGAGGCTCAAGCCCGGCAACGATCTGGCCATGATTCTCGCGAAAGAAATCAATCTGAAGATGGATCTTGAGCCCGAGACGGCGATCAAGCAACGCGCCGCTCGCTATGATGCCGAAAAACTTTGGGCGGCCGAATCGGCCCGCGAACAAAACCGCTTGAAGAAAGTCGCCGACTTCCGGCAACAACTCATCGATGGTCCCGTGCTCGTAATCCCCCTGAGCAAACAGCAGATGAGTTTCAATCCCTCCCTGCTCGTTCCAATCGAAGGCGCGGGTACCGTCTACCCCACCCTGACTCTCATCGGCCCCTGGGGCAAGCTCGTGGTGCACAAGGCCTCGCTCATCGCAAGCGATTTCAAAAAGGCTACCGTACCCGCGCCCTTTCAGACGGAAGAGGCGACGCTGAAGGGCGATGGCTGGGAGCTTCGGCTGGAACCTGGCTGGAAAGCGAAAAAGGGTGAACGCAACGGTGACTGGATTTTGGCGAACAACAATTAGAGAAAGCCCACCGGCAGCTTCTCCTTTCCACAAAAACTTCCGGTGCCTTAAGGCACCCAAAACGGGACGGTGAATCCTTAACCACCACTGGCGATTCTTTGACCACCACGGTCATCTGGGTCGAAAATGACGGTTTCTTTAGATAGAGTTCCCCTCGGGAGCCAAGTTCCCTCATTGATCGATTTCCCTCGAATCGGTTGAGCAGAGCACTCCTATCCCGTAACCGGCGCCAGAGGAAAGACCATGAAGCGAAGAGCGGGTTTCACCCTGATTGAACTATTGGTTGTGATCGCCATCATCGCCGTCTTGATCGGATTGCTCGTGCCGGCCGTGCAAAAAGTTCGCGAAGCGGCCAACCGGATGAGTTGCTCCAACAATCTCAAGCAATTGTCTCTGGCATTTCTCAACTACGAAACCACGAACAGCCAATTTCCGCTGGCCTACACCAATCCCAATGGCGCGACCAAGTTTCACAACTGGTCTCCCTTCATCCTGCCCTACATTGAGGAGGGGAATCGGGTCAAAGACTACAACATGAATGTCGAGTGGTGGAAAACACCGAATCGAGAAATCGTCATCACCAAGATCAAGACAATCAATTGTCCCTCCACCCCCAATCCCGATCGCATTCAGGACAAACCCGAAACGACCCCGCCCAATAAAACGGGCGCCGTGACCGATTATTTTCCTCCCACCGGCCTTGTCCCCGAGATCAATCAGTACCTGTCGGCCGCCGATCAGATTCCGGCCAGTCTCGACACGAGGGGAGTCATCTGCTGGTGGCAGGCGAATAACGCCACGAATCGGCTCGCCGATATCCTCGATGGCACCTCCAACAGCATCATGCTCGGCGAATGCGCCGGCCGGGAAGATGTCTGGCGCCGAGGCGTCATGACCCCGGTCGCCTACACCGGTGCCCCCAAGGTGCGCGCTCGGGGTGGCGCCTGGGCGACCACGGACAACCCTTATACGATCGGTTCGCGCAACCCCTGGGATGCCTCGTTCACCACGATTCCCGGCAACCCGGGCATCAATAACTCCAACGAATGGGGCCACGGGTTTTACAGCTTCCATAGCGGTGGCGCCAACTTCGCCATGGCGGACGGTTCGGTGCGCTACCTTGCACAATCGATCGAACTGAAAACCTTGGCCGCCATGGTGACTCGTGCCGGCGGCGAGGTGATCCAGGCGCCCTGAAATCACCGAAGGCTGCCGGCGGGCGACTCAATCCGCTCCTTGGGCGTGATGAGGTTTTTATGATGCGATTTTTTCTTGCGACATTCCTCGCAGTTACCGTGCCACCTTGCCGCGCCTGGTCTGCCGAACCTGCCTCGGTTCCCTCTTAGGCAGTCGAGATCCTCAGGGATCTGGCCTACACCGGCGCCGCTGAACCGGTCACGGAGAAACAGAATGGAAAAAACTCGGGGGCGTTTGCCGCACCGGCCATTCCCGGCCAGCGGGAAGAAATCTTGAAAACCTGGCCGGAAAAGAGAATATTCAGCAAACGGCGCGGGAATTCTCTACGAAAAAAAGGAGAAGTCTTCCTGAGTGCCTGAATCTCCTTGAGGCAGTCGCCATGGGACGCCCGCGATTCACCTCTCTTGAAGCACCGCAAGAGAACCCTCCATGCCCGCGTCCCACCGGTCCAATCCGGTCCTTGATCCCAGTCACCCGCGAGGCGTGAGCCTGCTCAACCACCCCAGTCTCAACCGGGGCACCGCCTTCACCGAAGCGGAGCGCACCGAGCTTGGCCTGCATGGATTGCTGCCGCCGCAAATCGAGACCCTAGATCAACAAGTGGCCCGGGCCTACGAAGCCTACCGGCGCAAAGACGACGATCTGGAACGCCACATCTACCTGCGGGCCTTACAAGACACCAACGAAGTCCTTTTTTACCGGTTGCTCCTCGACCATATCGAGGAAATGACGCCGATGATCTACACGCCGGTCGTGGCGGCGGCGTGCGAGCAGTTCAGTCACATCTACCGCCGGCCGCGCGGGCTGTTTCTTTCGTATCCGTTGCGCGATTCGATTTCCACGCTTCTTGCCAATCGTCCCCACAAAGAAGTCGATGTGATCGTCGTCACCGACGGCGAGCGAATTCTCGGGATTGGCGATCAGGGTGCGGGCGGCCTGGGTATTCCGATCGGCAAGCTATCGCTCTACACCCTGATCGGCGGCATCCCCCCGGATCGCACGCTGCCGATCGTGCTCGATGTGGGCACGAACAATCCTGAGCGCCTCGCCGATCCCGAATATCTGGGCTGGCGCCATGAGCGAATCGGCGGGCAGGCCTATTTCGATTTCATCGACTTATTTGTCAAGGCGGTGCAGAAAGAGCTGCCCCATGTCTGTTTGCAATGGGAGGATTTCGCCACACCGCATGCCCGGCCGATCCTGGAGCGCTACCAGCATCAACTCCTCACCTTCAACGATGACATTCAAGGAACCGCGGCGGTCGCGCTTGGCGCCATCCTTGGCGCGGTGGCAGTTACCGGCAAAAAACTGCGCGATCAGGTGATCGTCTTCCTCGGCGCCGGTTCCGCAGCCGTCGGCGTGGCGGATTATTTACGAGCCGCCCTGATGCAAGACGGGTTGACCGCGGCCGAGGCGTGCGGCCGGTTCTGGCTTGTGGACAAGGACGGGTTACTTCACTCGGGGCGTACCGATCTAACTGCCGAACAGCGGGTTTATGCCCAACCGGTCGAATGCGTTGCCTCTTGGCCGCGCACCGTGAACGGTGCGATTGGCCTGGGCGACCTGATCGGCCAGATCGATGCGACCATCCTCATTGGGCTGTCGACCGTGGGCGGCGCCTTCACCGAACCCATCGTGCGCGCCATGGCAAGCAAGGTGAAGCGGCCGATCATCTTCCCCCTTTCCAATCCCACGGTGCATTCGGAGGCCACGGCTGAAGAACTGCTTCGCTGGACGCAGGGCCGGGCCCTGGTCGCTACCGGCTCTCCTTATGCGCCGGTAGCGTACGACGGCCGGCTGATCCCGATCGCCCAGTGCAACAATGTGTTCATCTTTCCCGCGGTGGGCCTGGGAGTGGTCGCCTCGGGCGCCCGCCGTGTGACCGATGGGATGATGCTTGCGGCAGCGCGGGCTCTTGGTGAGCATTCGCCTGCGTTGTCCAATCCTTCCGGCTCGCTCCTTCCTTCACTGCGCGATGTACGCTCCGTGGCCCGCTCCGTGGCGCTGGCGGTAGGCCTTGAGGCTCAACGCTCCGGCGTGGCGCCGAAAACCAACCCCGAGGAATTGAGCGCCAGGGTTGCCGCTTTGCAGTGGACTCCCCGCTATTCCTCCTGAGGAAGTAGGGCTTTCGTCGGTGTTGCTGCCGCGCCGAATCGCAGGGGCGGCGCCTGATTGTCCTGCCTTGTCGTCTCAAGACAGAGGGAAGGGATTGAGCTGCCCAATAGGAACCCGAACAGGGAAGACGGACCCGTGCAGACGGTGCAAGCCCAGGACCAGGAACCATGCAAATGAACGAGGGAATGGGGCAATGTTCGGTGGGCGAATATTTGGCCAGCCGGCTGGAACAGATTGGCATTAGCGACTATTTCACGGTGCCCGGCGATTTCAATTTGATCCTTCTCGATCAACTGCTCAAGAACCCGCAACTGCGAATGATCGGCTGCTGCAACGAGTTGAACGCGGGCTATGCCGCCGAAGGATATGCGCGTTCCCATGGGGTCGCCGCGCTGGTCGTTACTTACAGCGTCGGGGGCCTGAGCGCGCTCAATGCGGTGGCCTGCGCGTACTCCGAAAACCTGCCGTTGCTCGCCATTTCCGGCGGCATCAACAGCGATTCCGAGGCGGACGGCCACCTGATCCACCATGCCCTGGGCGAGGTGCGCTACGACTACCAGCGGCAAATCTATGAGCATGTCACGGCAGGGGCCTACGCGATTCGCCGCCTGGAAGATGCCACCGCCACGATCGACCGGGCCATCGAAACGGCGCTTCGCCATCAGAAACCCGTCTACCTCGAGATCGCTTGCAACCTGGCGGGCCTGAGCGTGCCCGCGCCGGCCCCGCGTACTTTTCCAACGGGCATGCCAAGCAACCCCGATTCGCTTGCCGCCGCCGTGGCCCACACCGCTGACCGGCTCGCCAAGGCCACGCGGCCTGTGCTCGTCGCGGGACCGGGCATCCGCACGCCTGAGGCCCGGGCGGCCATTTGCAAGCTTGCCGATGCGGCCGGCTATGCCGTTGCGCTTCAGCCGGCGGCCAAGGGAATGTTTCCCGAAGATCATCCGGCTTATGCCGGCATCTACTGGGGGCCGGTCAGTTCACCGGGAGTGGCGGCCCTGGTCGAATCGGCCGACGCTTATTTGTTTGCTGGCGCCCTGCTGAGCGACTATGCGACGACCGGCTATTCGGCACTGATTGATCCCAAGAAACTCCTTCTTGCCGACCGCAACGACGTTCGTTCAAGCGATGCCCTTTTCAGCGGCGTCGCGCTTGCCGATTTCCTTTCCGCGCTGGCGCAAAAGGTCCGGCCCAACTCCGCGTCGCGGGACGGATTTACGCGCGCCAAAACCGAACTCTTTCCTCAAATCACCGCGGCCGTTACCCCCGAGCCGAACTCGGAGCTTACCACGAACCACCTGAATGCGAGAATTCAGTCGCTGCTCAATGAGGAGACCGCCTTGATCGTCGAGACCGGCGACTCCTGGTTTAACGGCCTCAAAATGCCGTTACCCAAAGGCTGCCGCTTCGAGATTCAGTTTCAGGCAGGCTCGATCGGCTGGTCGTGTCCGGCGACCCTGGGTTACGAGTTGGGCAGCCGCAAACCGGTGCGCGTGATCGCGATGATTGGAGACGGTTCCTTCCAACTTACCGCGCAAGAGGTGTCCACCATGGTGCGTTTCGGCACAAAGCCGATTCTGTTCCTGATCAACAATCGCGGCTACACGATCGAGGCGGAGATCCACGATGGTCCCTACAACCGGATCAATAACTGGGACTACGCCGGCCTCATGGCGGTGTTCAACGCGAGAGAGGGGAAGGGGCTGGGCCTGCGCGTCAAAACCGTGGGCGATCTCGACAGCGCGATCGCGAAAGCGGTTGCCAACGAGGGCCCGAGCCTGATCGAAGTCGCGATCGACCCGCACGACTGCAGCCCGGAACTACGCGAATGGGGCAGCCATGTGGCCGTTGCCAACGGCCGGCCGCCACGAAGAACGGGCATGCAATACCGGGCAATTTAATGAGGTCTATTTGCGACCGTGAAAAAATGAAAAATCGACCTGAGGATACTCCACGAGATGGGTGCGAAGGCCGTTGGAAATCTAGGTTTGAGGTTTTCTTACCCGAATATGCAAAAAATAAGCTACAATTTGCGCGTCCTGGACTTGCGGTAAGTGTTCGACGGTTTCATCGCTTGGTCGCGGTTCGGCGATTTCTTCGATCTGAAAACCCGCTTGAATCAACCCATTGATCCATTCGCTCAAGGTCAAGGTAAATCGGGGTGTTTGAAACCGCGGCAGCCTCGCGCGCAACGCCATCGGGGCGCTGCCAAAGGTCCATTCGTCGATCTGGCCGTTGAGATTGTGGAAGTAGTCGCCGACCGCGACCGCGTAGGTTTTCCCCTGCGCGTTTCGGAGGTTTTTGCGGTAAGGGGTGTTGAAGCAGGGGTGCGTGATCGAGAACTGCAGGAATCCGCCCGGTTTGATGACCCGGTGGGCTTCGGATAGCACCTGAGTCAATTCGGGAATGTCCATGAACGACATGAAAGCGGTCGCGAAATCGAAGGCGTTGTCGGGGAAGGGAAGGGCGACCGCGGAAGCAACCTGGTAGGAAATGCCCTGGGCGTGCTCAAGTTCCGCTTGTTGAGCGAAGCCGATGAACTCTTCGGAGATGTCGATGCCGGTGAGGTTCGCGCCCATTTCTGCAAGCAGGTGCGTATTGTGGCCTTCGCCGCAACCGATGTCGAGACCTTTCAGGCCGCGAATTTCGGGCAGGATTTTGAAGAAACCGGGCGTGTTGACATGGTCCCGGTAGAGGTCATGGCCGGCGCGGCTCAATACGGTCCAGGCGCGGGCGTTGCCGTTCCAGTAGGTGCCGGCTTCGTTGTGGTCCATGTGGGGTGCGCTAAAACCGGGGCTGGGGTTTTTCCCAGGCAGGGTCGTACGGAAGCGAAAACAGCTCCTGAATGGCCTGGGCCTTGGCCGATTGATCCTTGGTCAAAAGCAGCAGCCCCTTTTGAATCAGCGCGAACTTGGGATCTTTGGCCAGGCCCAGAGCGCCCCCGCCGCGCTGTAGTCGATCGAGCTGCGCCGCCAGGTCGAGGATTTTGCAGCGGATTTCGAGGAATTGCTGATTGAGCACCGTTTCAGTCGATGCCGCAGTCAGAGTAGTTGCAGGCATGTGGCCACCTTTCAAGCCGGGCTGGTAAGAGAGAATTTCTTCTTTTGTGTCAGTGGGATCAGTTCGTTCAGATTACCAGAACGAAATCCCCGCGGGTCAATTTCCACCCGGGCGAATCCGAGTTGCAACAATTCGCGTTCAATCTGCCGCGCAAGCTCCTGCAATTGCGGCAGCAACTCAAGCGGCACTTCGATCTTCGCCAGATCATCCGGGAAATACCGCACCCGGCAAATCGCAAATCCCAAACTGTGAAGGAGGTCTTCCGCCTTCTCCACCCTTAGGGTGCGCTCTGGCGTCACCTCAAGATGGGGGGCGATGCGGCTGGAAAGGCAGGGGGAGGCCGGTTTGTCCCACACCGGTAAGCTCCAGAACTGCGCCAACTCCCGCACTTCTGCCTTGCCCATGCCGGCTTCGATCAGCGGGTGCACGATTCCCTTTTCCTTGGCGGCGATCAGTCCAGGCCGGTAATCGCCGAGGTCGTCCAGGTTCGCCCCGCTGCAGATCGCGGCAAAGCCCAACTTTGCCTGCACGCTTTGAATCTGCGAGTAAAGTTCGCTTTTGCAAAAGTAGCAGCGGCTGCCGTCATTGCGCAGGTAGTCGTCTTGAGAGAATTCCTGGGTGCCAAGGACGATATGGCGCACGCCCATTTGGGCCGCAACCTGATTCGCCTTTTCCATTTCTTTGCGCGGCACGCTCGGTGAGTCGCCGGTGATCGCGACCGCCTTTTCCCCCAGGGCTTTATGCGCCGCCATCGCGACCAGGGTGCTGTCGACTCCCCCGCTAAAGGCGACGGCAACGCTTTCGTGGCGGCGAAGCACGCCAAGCAGCAGCGTTTCCCATTCCGCCGCGCCGTTTTTCATCTGCCGCAAATCTCCCGTTGGCAACCTTCACAAAACCGCAGTTCACTCCAGGAGAGTTTCCAAACAAATCGCTCTCCAAAGAAAAGAATACCCTCCGTCGGGTGCCTTCACAAGAAGTCGCTGATTTCTCCTCCCCTCAGGCAGTCTTGGATCTCGTATTCGGGACCCTGCCGGGGCCGGACTTGGGCTCCAACGAAACCTGCCTCTTCGACAGTCACCCCCGTGGCAGGCGCAGACTTGGCAGAAAAAGGCATCGAAGCAGCGATCCGGCTGCCATGCCCTTAACTTCATGAACAGAAAGCGGTTGGAGTGCGTAGGGAGGGGGTTTCTGGGTCAGGGCATGGATTTTGCTTTGTGAAGGGCAGAGCGGAGGATTTTTGATGAGCACCACTTTGAAACCGATTGGCGACCGTCTCGTGGTCGAGCGCGCCGTATCCGACGACCGGACCAAGGGGGGAATCATCCTTCCCGAAACCGCCAAGAACAAACCCCAACAGGGCAAAGTGATCGCCGTGGGACCTGGCAAGCTGCTAAAGGGTGGCGAGCGCCGTCCCGTGCAGGTCAAGGTCGGCGATCATGTCATTTTCGCCTCCTGGGCCGGCGATGAGTTCAAGAAGGTCGGTAGCGAAAACATTCTTCTCCTGCGCGAGGACGATGTTTTGGCCGTCGTGTCCTGATTCCCGTCCCATTCATTTTTTCAATTCATTCTGGAACCTGTTGCCTTAAAAAGGAGTCGAGATGGCTGCCAAGCAGATTGTGTTCGATCAAGAAGCTCGTGACGCCATGCGCCGTGGTATCGGCAAACTGGCCCGCGCCGTGAAGGTCACCCTGGGGCCCAAGGGCCGCAATGTGGTCATCCAAAAGAGCTTCGGCTCTCCCACCGTGACCAAGGACGGCGTCACCGTCGCCAAGGAAATCGAACTCGAAGACAAGTACGAGAACATGGGCGCGCGCATGGTGCGCGAAGTCGCGAGTAAGACGAGCGATGTCGCCGGCGACGGCACCACCACCGCCACCGTGCTTGCCGAGGCGATCTTCAATGAAGGCATCAAGGCCGTCGTTTCGGGCGTCAACCCGATGCTCATGAAGGGCGGCGTGGAAAAGGCCGTCGAAGATATCGTCGAAAAGCTGAAAGCCGCTTCCAAGCCGGTCCGCACCTCCTCCAATGACCTCAAGAGCGTCGCCACCGTCGCCGCCAATCATGACGATGAAATCGGCAAGATCATCGCCGAAGCGATGGAAAAGGTCGGCAAGGACGGCGTGATCACCGTCGAAGAAGGCAAGACCCTGCGCACCGAGCACGAATTCGTCGAAGGCATGCAGTTTGATCGCGGCTACCTTTCTCCTTACTTCGTGACCGACTCCGGCAAGATGGAAGTCGAACTCGAAGACCCCTATATCCTCATCCACGAAAAAAAGATCTCCTCCAACAAGGAACTGCTTCCCCTGCTCGAGAAAGTCCTCGACAAGGGCAAGCCGATCCTCATCATCGCCGAGGAAGTCGAAGGCGAAGCTCTCGCGACTCTCGTCATCAACAAGATGCGCGGCGCCCTCAAGTGCTGCGCGGTCAAGGCTCCTGGTTATGGCGATCGCCGCAAAGCGATGCTTGAAGACCTGGCCAAGTTGACCGGCGGCAAGGCCCTGTTCGAAGACCTGGGCATCAGCCTCGAAGCGATTCAGCTCGAAGACTTGGGCCGCGCCACCAAGGTCAAGATCGACAAGGACAACACCACCGTCATCGAAGGCAAGGGCAAGAAGGACGAGATCAAGGCTCGTATTGCCAGCATTCAGCGCGAACTCGAAAAATCCACGAGCGACTACGACAAGGAAAAGCTCAGCGAGCGAATCGCCAAGCTGAGCGGCGGCGTTGCCAAGATCAATGTCGGCGCGGCGACCGAAAGCGAAATGAAAGAGAAGAAAGCCCGTGTCGAGGACGCGATGCACGCTACCCGCGCCGCCGTGCAGGAAGGAATCCTTCCCGGCGGTGGGGTGGCGCTTTTGCGCGCTTCGCAAGGCTTGAAGGCTTCCGGCCTCAACCACGACGAAGAAATCGGTTACAACATCGTCGTGCGCGCTTGCCGCGCTCCGATTCAGCAGATCGCTGAAAACGCCGGTCAGGACGGCGCGGTCGTCATGAACAAGGTTCTTGACGAAAAAGAATTCAGCTATGGCTACGATGCGCGCAACGACGCCTACGGCGACATGGTGAAAAAGGGAATCATCGACCCGACCAAGGTCGTCCGCTCGGCGCTGCAAAACGCCGCTTCGGTCTCGACCCTGCTGTTGACCTCCGATGCCCTCATCGCCGAAGTGAGCAAGGACGACAAGAAGCCGGGCGCCGGCCACGACGACCTCTACTAAGCTCTAATCAAAAAACGGAGTTTTGGTTTCGTCCACGAGACCCAAAAAGGCCCACCGGGAAACTGGTGGGCCTTTTTGATTTTTTACTTCTTTTTGCGAGACTCGTTCGGCGACTCTTTTCCCGGACTCTTCTGCGGTTCGTTGTTCGATTCACCGCTTTCCTTGGGTGATTCCTTATTGGATTCGTGGTTGCCTTCAGCCGGCACGGCAGGTTTTTCAGCGGTGCCGATCGTCAGGCTATTCACTACCTCGTCGACCCCCACGGTGCGTGAAGCGACGTCGCCTGCTCTGGCGCGCTGGTTTTCCGTACTGACGGAGCCGGTCAGTTCGATTTGACCCGGGCCTTTCAGTACCGGCACAATCGTCTCGCGGGCGAGGTCCTTTTCCAGACGCAACCGCATCTGCACGCGATGGACGAGCGGATGTTGCGTCAGGCTGGAACGGATGAGGTCGCCCGCCTCGCGCCAGTCGAGATCCTTGACCTGGCCGGCCTGGGGCGCCCGGTCGGAGAGTTTTTTCCCGATGATCTTGAGCCGTTCCCAGTCGTCGTTGCAACCGCAAAGAAGCAAAACGCAACTCCCGGCCAGGATCGATCTTCGGTTCATTGGCTCACTCTTTGCGAAACGGACCGCACCAATCGGCGCTCACCACGATGAGGATCCTTGGTAAAATCGAATGCGTCAAGCTCTTAAGATGAAAAAGGCGAAAAAGACGAAAAAGACTGAATTGGGGAGCAGCGCAATGGCCAAGAAAGAGGAAGTGATCCCCGAAGATCAGGTGAAAAGTCGCCTGGAAGCCGCCGGATTGACCCACTGGTACTTCGAATCGGGCTGGATCCGCCGCAAGTACAACACCGATGGCTGGCCGGTGACCCTCATGCTCGTCAATGCCGTGGGCTTTGTGTGCGAGGCGGCCTACCACCATGCCGACCTTGAGGTGACCTGGGGGCGGGTCGTGGTGAAGCTGCAAACGCATAGCGCGGGCGGTATCACGAACAAGGACCTCGAAACGGCCAAGAAGATCGAACAGACCGCGCTTTGGCGGCCGGCGGCAGGCGATGCCTGCGAGGGCAATCCGGCCAAATTCGTGTTCCACAAGGGTTAATCGTGCTGAGCCGGCCTGCTACTGCTCCTCATCCAGCTGTCGCCGGTTCGGGCGGCATTGACCTCGAACATCAATCGTCTGTGTCCGAGTCGTCGAGCGTGCTTCAGACACCTGTCGACGGCCCGTTCGAGGTGCCAATGGTGCAGGAACGTCCGGCGCTAACCGAGATCGTTCCCGACAGGGTCCCGGGAAAGCCGGTCCAGATTGGCTCGCTTCGACTCGCTTCGAGGTTTTTGCTCGCCCCGCTCGCTGGTTTCACCAATTTGCCTTTTCGGCTGGTGGTCAGGCGTCTGGGGGGCCTTGGCCTGGCCACGACCGACCTGATTAGCGCCCGTGCGCTGATCATTGGCGGCGGCAAATCGCTCGACCTGGCCGAAACCTGTCCCGAAGACAACCCGGTATCGCTCCAGCTATTCGGCTCCGAGCCCGACATCATGGCCAGGGCCGCCCAGTGGGCCGAAGCGAATGGCGCCCATGTGGTCGACATCAACATGGGTTGTCCCGTCCACAAGGTGGTCAAGGGCGGCGGCGGTTCGGCAATGATGTGCCAGCCCGGCTCGACGGTCGATCTCGTGAGTAAGGTGGTCGAGGCGGTCAAGATTCCCGTCACCGTGAAAATGCGGCTAGGCTGGGACGACGAGCAGATCACCGCGCCCGAATTCGCGCGCGAATTTGAAAAACGGGGCGTGGCGGCCATCACGATTCATGGCCGCACGCGCGAGCAAGCTTTCAAGGGATCGGTCAATATCGACGGCATCCGCCGTGTGGTCGAAGCCGTCGAGAAGATCCCCGTCTTTGGCAATGGCGATGTGCGCGGCCTGGCCGATGCCGCGGCCATGTTTCACAAAACGGGTTGCGCCGGCATCGCGATTGGCCGTGGGGCCCTCATGCATCCCTGGTTTTTCCGCAGACTGGCAAGCTGGGATGCAACCGGTGATCCCGGACCGCAACCGACCTATCGGGAGCGCTTGCAGTTCATGTGCGACCATTTTGAATGCTTGCTCAAGCTGCGACCCGAGCGATTCGCCTGCGTGACCTTTCGCAAGGTATCGACCTGGTATTGCAAGGTGCTGCGCCCAGGCAAAGAGATTCAACACGAACTGGTGATGATCCAGAGCGCCGAGCATTTTCGCAAGGTGGCCGAGCGGATCGGCGAAATCATCGACAAACGCGAAGGAGCGGGCGATTGGCACCCGGCCGAGCATGACATCCGCCTACCCAGTGGGCCGATCGCTCACTGGTAAGTGAACGCTGCCCTGTGATGGATGATGGGTGATGGATTCGGGGATTGGTCAAGACTTTGAAGCGGGCGGTGCGGGCGAGTCAAATAGCAAGGGCGGCGTCAAGGGGCGGCATCAAGGGGCGGCGGGTTTGTTCACAGGCTCGGACCGCTGACTTTTGTGGCGCAGCATGGCGAGGTTGCGGCCGAAGCGATCAAGCAGAAACTCGTGCACCTTCAATATGAAATCGAGTTCATCCAGATCGAGGCTGCGCCCACTGGAAAGCGTGGTCGTTGGTTTGATCTCCGATTTCACCAGCTTGAGCGTGTCGGCAAATTCCATCATGCGCGTATCGATCGCCTCGGCGCTCATGCCGTCTACCAGGCCCCAGAAGCGGCAAGCATCGGTGAAGGCGATTTCCGCCCGGCGTTGTTCCTGGAATTTGGCAAAAGAGACCGAATCGAAAATCGCCTGGACGAACTGTTCAAGCTCCATCGGGAAGCCACCGGGCTTGATCGACTTGGCTGGCCGGGAAAGCGTGACCGGCTCTCCCTGGCGTAAACGCTGGACGACTTCCTTGCCATCGTCGGTGAGAATGTAGAGCTTTTGGCCGACTTTTTGCAGCCAGCCTTTTTTCGCGAGCCCTTTTTCTCCCATGATGCTGGCGAGAACCTTGTTCGAATCGGGGTGCTGTTCCCAAAATCCCTTCAGGCCGAAGGTTTTCGGATAGTTTTTCCACGAGCAAACGATGAGCGCTTCCGCCGTAAAAGGGGTCTCTCCGCGGCTTTCCAGGTCGAATGCGGCGATCAAGATTTTCTCAGGGACGGTGCATTCCCCAATGGCATCGGCGGGGTTCACGGGAAGTCGCTCCAGCTGCGTAAGCACATGGCAATTGATACCAGTCTGGAGGGATTTGGTAAATTCCTCAAACCAAAATTACCAAATGATGAGCGATCGGTTTTTCAAGATTCCGGAAACTCCGCACCATCGCTGCAATCGGCATTTTGCTCGGGCTCTTTCTGAGCAAAATCGGTGTGCATCAGTTCACCTAGCACTCGGGTGGCGTAGCTGCCCGAGGGCAGCTCGAAGCGAAGTTGAACGTCGCTTCCCTCCCAGCCGAGCACCTCGATCCGCGGATAAATGACGTTGCGCCGGCGGGTCCCCTCCATCAATTTTCGTTCTTTGAAAAAATCCTCTTTCTTGAGGGAGAAAATTTCCAGCAGTTTTTGTTCTCGCTCAAGCGCGGGACCCTTGCAAGGCAATAGTTTCCAGCCGTAAATCGGTCCGGCGCCCACAATCTCGTGCTGGTCCATGCGCTCCTGTTCGCGCGGTAACTCGCTCTCCTCGATCGGGGCGTTGAACAGGCCGCCCGCCGGGGATTTGCCAAGAACTTCGCCGGGGATCACCTTGTGCAAGAGCCCCTCGGTCATCCGCTCGGCCAGGTAGGCATTGAAAACTCCCGACTGCAGGGCCGAGAGGGCCAGGCGCCTGAGCCAAGGTTTGACGAAGCGCGAGGGCGACCCCTTTAACAGATCCCAGCCGGTCGTCCAGGTTTCGTTGTTGCGGCCAAAGCGCTGCAGGTCGTAGGCGTTGGGCACCCCTTTTTCTTCGATGCGCTTCAGGAGCAGGGGCAGGTGCTCGCGCGCCTGCGGGCCGGTGCCGCGGATGCGAATGGCAAAGCGATTGCCTTTCAAATGGCCTGTTTTCAATTTATTGGAGTGGTAATTGCGATTCAGGACCATGATTGCCGGGTGATCGAATGCGCCTAAAAGCGACTCGCGGTTCTTCGGCAGGCTGACCCACTGGCGCGTGATCGCGGCGCGATCCTTCAGGCCGGCGATGCCGATTTCCTGCGTACTGATCTCGAAGGCCCGGCTAAGGATCTCCTGAAATTCGCGGGCGGCAACATCTTTCTTTTCCACCCAGAGGTAAAGAAAATCGCCCTGACCCGATGGCTCGTAAGAAGGAATCTCTTCAACCAGGAAATCCTCGGCAGTGGCCTTGAAAGTGCCTCCGATCCCAGGAAGATCGGCGGTAATCCAATCGGGGTAGACGAGGCGCATGGGGCGAACTTTGTGCAAGGGGAGGGGGGAAATGCCGGCTGAGAACGAGAGCCAGGGCTGGCAGTTAAAAATAGGAGCCCTCAGATCTTTTGCGATCCAGAGAGCGCAATTCTCACAATCCGTGCAACTTCAGAAGATCAGCCGATTTCGCCGGCAATTGATTTCTCAAGCACCTGCCTGGATCAAGGCGGCGCGCCAGGAACTTGCCAAATCGCCTGCGGAAACGCTGGGGGCTGAAATTCTGCCGCTTGCGGAGGCTTGCAAGCTTCTGGAGCAAAAGGCCGCGAGCATTTTGAAGCCAAGGAAGGTGGGGGCGGCCCCCTTTTGGCTGGGCGACCGGGAAACCGTGGTGCGTGAACCCCATGGTGTCGTGGCGATCATTGGCACCTGGAACTATCCTTTTTTCCTTTCAGGCGTGCAGATCCTTCAGGCGCTGACAGCCGGCAATCGGGTTGTCTGGAAGCCATCGGAAACGGCCGCCGAGTGCGCCCGCGAGCTGGAAAAGTCTTTCCGCCTGGCGGGTTTTACGGAAGAGTGGCTGGTTGTCTTACCGCCCGACCGCGAGTGGGGGCCCTGGCTTTGCGAACAAGAGATTGACTGGCTCGTCTTCACCGGCGCCGAAAAAACCGGCAGGAACATCGCCCGGGTCCTGGGGGAGCGGTTGATTCCGAGCACCCTTGAGCTTTCCGGGCACGATCCCATGATCGTTTTGAAAGATGTCCTTGACCCTCATCTGGCGGCGATGGCCGCCTGGTTTGGCATGACCACCAATGGAGGCCAGACCTGCGTCGCTTGTCGCCGGCTCTTGGTCGATCGCTCCGTTTACGAAAAAGTGTTGACGCCCTTGCGAAGCAAATTCGCGAGCGCCTTACCCAAGACATTGGCGAGCGGCCTGCAAAAAGTCCAGGCGCTGGACCTGATCGCATCCGCCCAGGCGGCGGGGGGCAGGGTGAGCGCCGCGGCGACAAACTTGCATTCGGGAGAGGCGAACCAGATGGTTCCCGTGCTCGTGGAAACGGGCGGAACCGAACTTCCGATCTGGCGCGAGGCCCTCTTCGCGCCGGTATTGACCGCATGCCCCTTCGACAGCGAAGAACAGATCGCCGACTTGCTTGGCGGCAGGGCTCCCACGCTTTCCGCCTCGATCTTTACCGGCGATCTCAACAAAGGACGCGCGCTCGCGAACACCCTCGATGCGGGTTTAGTCACGATCAACGACTTGATCGCCCCTCTGGCGCATCCGGCGGCCCCCTTTGGCGGAAGAGGCAGGAGCGGCTGGGGTGTCACCCAGGGAGTCGAAGGCCTTTTGGAAATGACGCGGGTCAAAACGATCAGCGTACGCTCCGGCAAATTCCGCCCTCACTACGACGGGCCATGGAACGGTAACGATCATCGAGATCTGCTTTGGAACCTGCTCAAAATGAGTCACGCCCCTTCCTTGTGGGAAAGGGCGCGCGGCTTGTGGGGTTTAATTACCGGCGGCAAAGGCCCGCCGCAAATCGAATGAAAACGGGTTAACCGATGGCGTCGCTTCGGTAGTAGAACCCGGTTTTCACTTCCTTCTTCAAGAGCACTGCCAGGCACAAAAGGCCAATCAGGAAGAAGAAGATCCCTTCACAGGCAATGGCCAAAAGCACCCAGGGCATGTCTTCGGAAAAGTTCATCGGCTTGAAGTAATAAACGAGTAAGGCGATGCCGTTAAAGGGAAGCATCGCCAGGATCGATCCGGTCAGCGCCCACGGGTACGACTCAAGCGACTGCATCTTCACCGCGCCGAAGGCCACGGCCACCGAATACGCGAGAATGAGCACGCTAACGACCACCCACGCGACGGCAAAGGGCATTTGCTTTCTGATCGCTTCCTCCGCGGCGCGCAGTTCATCGTCTTTCATATCTTCGCCGCTAAAGCCCTGATCGTCGTCTTTCTTATTTTTCTTGGGCCAGGTGATATATCCCTTGTCGATCCGGTCCCAGCGCTGACCCGCCGATTTGCCTTCCTGGCCGCCTTTTCCTTGAAGTTCGCGGAAATGATCACGCAGGGCCGCCGCCGGAGTCAGAATTCGCTCCTGGAACATGAATGGCCAAACCGCCTGCGCAATGCTGAAGACCGCCGTCATCATGACGACGCCGCACTGGATCATCAGGTAATTGGATGGGGGAACCACCTGAATCATTGCCGGACCTCGCAGGTCCTTGACGCTCAGATCGGGCGCGTAGTTGATCTTCGGCTTTTTGCGCTTGGGCTTGGCGGGCGCATCGTCCTTCTGGCCCTTGTTTTTCCCCTTGGAGGACTTGACGGGAGCTTCCTCTTCTTCTTCCTCCTCGTCGTCCTCGTCATCCATGTCGGGATCGTGGACGACCCCGTAACTATTGGGGCCATCGTCATCTTCATCGATGGTCGGCTTGGCGCCGGGGGTGATGGCGGGCGCCTGCGCGGCGGGAGCCGGTTTGGCGGGCGCCTTGGCCGCGGGTGCGGGAGGTTTGTTGGCGGGAGGCTTGCCTGCCGCCGGAGCGGGATTTCCTCCTTTCGCGTTGGGGCTGGCCGCGGGCAGCACCATCAATTTTTTGCAGTTGGGGCACTGAACCTTCGACCCGGGTGCCGTGGTGTCGGCGAGTTGGAGTTTTGTCTTGCATCCCGGACAGGTGATTTGCATGGCCTAGGTTCTACCTGAGGTTGAGGATCGCGAGTGGAAGAATCGCGAAAGCGTTTTCCATGGTTTAACGATCAGAAGGGCTTGATCCAAACACTTATTGTGGCCCGTTGACCCAGAAGTGTGAATGGAACCTTTTTTTCGGACTTCCAGCCGGCTGCCCGAAACCCCTCATGCAGGTCCAGATGCTGGCTGGTGACCGCGACGCACCGCGCGCCCGCGGCGGCAACCCGGAACCATTCCTTGGCCCAGATGCGGTAAAGCTCCGGAATTTTTTCCGGGTCGCCCAGTTGCTTGCCAAACGGAGGATTGACGACGATGCGCCCGATCGAGGCATTCGCAATGGGCAAACAGGCCGTGTCCCAGTTGGTTAAAAAGGGATCGCCGTAGCTGCGTAAGTTGATTTTCGCTTCCTCGACCGCGGAAAACAAAATGTCCCCGGCGAGAATGCGCGGCGCCGCCTTGGGATCGAGTTCTTTCAATTGCACCAGATATTCCGACTCAAGCGTGCCTGAACCGCAACAAGGGTCGAGGACGAGCGTTCCCGGTTTGATCTTGGCCAAATGAATCATCGACGCGGCCACCGAAGGGCGCAGCGATGCCGGCCGGTGCAGCCACTTGCCCAACCGGTGGCGCATCGTCTTGTCGGAAAGCCGGATGCCCGACACCGCCGTCGTCTGGTCGATGGTCAACCAAAACTCGATGTCGGCATTTTCCTCCGCATGCACCCATTGCTGATGAATCTGACGCGACAGGCCCTTGGCAAAAGCTTCGCGGGCATCGCGGCGGAAATAGGCGCGTTCTCCTTCGGCCTGGACCACGAGGCGATAAGAAGTCCTGGCATGTTTTTTCGGACGAATCTTTTGTGCCAGGGGGATGAGTTTGGCCCATTCGGGTTCGTGGCTCGTCCATTTGGTGATCAGGTCG
>Ga0208492_1000806_pt1 | contig 23869 bp, 24 predicted proteins | sample Subbioar_CSW14AB_FD_184820 | JGI IMG/M metagenome (GOLD analysis project Ga0208492, IMG submission 184820) | Serpentinite rock and fluid subsurface biosphere microbial communities from McLaughlin Reserve, California, USA - CR12Mar_CSW14AB (SPAdes) | ecosystem: Environmental > Terrestrial > Deep... | reverse complement strand
GGCGGGCGCGAGGGCTTCGACCACGTGCTCGACCTGGTCGAAGCCGCCTGCGACGGCCTGATGGAGCACCTGCGCATGCGATTGCACATCCTGAACAAGAAATAGCCTCAGGCTATCGAGGGCATCGTCAAAGGCTTCGGGTTACCCCTTGCTGAAACTTGACTGAATCGCTCAACTTCCCTAGAATCTGACTAACCCACTCGGGAATTGACGCCAGGGCCGGTTGACCCCACCCTGGCAGGCCACATTCAGGCAAACCCTCGCTTGAAGAGGCCCCGAGTCTTGATTCAGGAGAAGCGCCATGCGTCTGACCACCAAAGGCCGTTTTGCCGTCACCGCGATGATCGACCTCGCCTTGCGCGAGCACACCGGTCCTGTCGCCCTTGCTGCCATCAGCCAACGCCAGCAGATCTCGCTGTCTTACCTGGAGCAGCTGTTTGGCAAGCTGCGCCGGCATGAGCTGGTCGAGAGCACCCGCGGCCCTGGCGGCGGCTACTCGCTGGGCCGCAAGGCCGAAGACATCACGGTCGCCGACATCATCGTGGCCGTTGACGAGCCCATCGACGCCACCGGCTGCGGCGGCAAGGAAAACTGCATGGGCGAGGACGGTGGCCGCTGCATGACGCACGACCTCTGGACCAGCCTGAACAACAAGATGATCGAGTACCTCGATTCCATCTCGCTGCGCAAGCTGGTCGACGACCAGATCGCCAAGGGCGTGTCCATCGAGGCCGCCCCCATCAAGCGGGCCATTTCCACGGCGCCCGTGGTCAAGCCGATCAAGGTGACGGCACCGAATTCGGTGTTCGCCCTCGGAGCGGCCCTGACCAAGTGAGGGTCATGGCGGGACAGGGCCTCGCGCCCGCCGCCTGAAGCCCGGATAATGGAAGGTTTTCCGCCTGACCTCGGTTGGCGACCGGGGCGGGCGTCAGCGTGAGCCGGATGCAGCACACCGGTTTGCGCAAGTTGCAAACGTTTGCAAGACAAGAAGCAGTGCCCCCACCATGGACATGACCCCGCACTTCCCGATCTACATGGACTACGGCGCCACCACGCCGTGCGACCCCCGCGTCGTCGATGCCATGATCCCCTGGCTGCGCGAGCACTTCGGCAACCCGGCATCGCGCACCCACGCCTACGGCTGGGAAGCAGAAGAGGCCGTCGAGCGCGCCCGCACCCAGGTGGCCGAGCTGATCGGCGCCGACCCGCGTGAAATCGTCTGGACCTCGGGCGCCACCGAATCGAACAACCTGGCCCTCAAGGGCGCCGCCCACTTCTACCAGTCGCGCGGCAAGCACATCATCACCGTCAAGACCGAGCACAAGGCCGTGCTCGACACGGTGCGTGAACTCGAGCGCCAGGGCTTCGAGGCCACCTACCTCGACGTCAAGGAAGACGGTCTGCTGGACATGGACGTGCTCAAGGCCGCCATCCGCCCTGACACCATCCTGATCTCGGTCATGTACGTGAACAACGAGATCGGCGTGATCCAGGACATCCCGGCCATCGGCGCGCTGTGCCGCGAAAAGGGCATCGTCTTCCACGTGGACGCGGCCCAGGCCACCGGCAAGATCGACATCGACCTGAACCAGCTGCCCGTCGACCTGATGAGCCTGGCCTCGCACAAGACCTACGGTCCCAAGGGCATCGGCGCCCTGTACGTGCGCCGCAAGCCCCGCGTGCGCCTGGAAGCCCAGATGCACGGTGGTGGCCATGAGCGCGGCATGCGCTCGGGCACGCTGCCCACGCACCAGATCGTCGGCATGGGCGAGGCCTTCCGCATTGCCAAGGACGAGATGCACGCCGAGAACGAACGCATCCGTGCGCTGCAGCAGCGCCTGCTGAACGGCCTGCAAGGCATCGAGCAGATCTTCGTCAACGGCGACCTGACGCAGCGCATCCCGCACAACCTGAACGTCTCCTTCAACTACGTCGAGGGCGAGTCGCTGATCATGGGCATCAAGGGCATCGCGGTGTCCTCGGGCTCGGCCTGCACCTCGGCGTCGCTCGAGCCCAGCTACGTGCTGCGCGCCCTGGGCCGCTCTGATGAACTGGCCCACAGCTCGCTGCGCATGACCATCGGCCGCTTCACCACCGAAGAAGAGGTCGACACCGTCGTCACCACCCTGAAGGAGCGCGTGGCCAAGCTGCGCGAGCTGTCTCCCTTGTGGGACATGTATCAGGAAGGCATCGACCTGAGCACGATCCAGTGGTCTGCTCACTGAAAGAGATAGGAGTACCCCATGGCATACAGCGACAAGGTCATCGACCACTACGAAAACCCCCGCAACGTCGGCTCCTTCGAGAAGGGCGATGAATCGGTCGGCACCGGCATGGTGGGCGCCCCCGCGTGCGGCGACGTCATGAAGCTGCAGATCAAGGTCAACCCGTCCACGGGCGTGATCGAAGACGCGCGCTTCAAGACCTACGGTTGCGGCTCGGCCATCGCCTCGAGCTCGCTCGTGACCGAGTGGGTGCGTGGCAAGACGCTCGACGAAGCGCTGACCATCAAGAACACCCAGATCGCCGAAGAGCTGGCCTTGCCCCCGGTCAAGATCCACTGCTCGATCCTGGCCGAAGATGCCATCAAGGCAGCTGTCAGCGACTACAAGGCCAAGCATGCAAACTGACGCATCCTGCACCGCCGGCCCCGGCAAGGAGCCGCTGCCCGAGATCGCCCTGGCGACCGAGGGCATGCGCGTTTCGCTCAGCGATGCCGCGGCGCGCCACATCACGCGCTACCTGGCCCGCCGGGGCAAGGGGGTGGGCGTGCGCCTGGGTGTCAAGACCACCGGCTGCTCCGGCCTGGCCTACAAGATCGAGTTCGCCGACGAGGTCGCGCCCGAGGACATCGTCTTCGAGCAGCAGGGCGTGAAGATCCTGGTCGATCCCAAGAGCCTGCCCTACATCGACGGCACCGAGCTGGACTTCGTGCGCGAGGGCCTCAACGAAGGCTTCAAATTCAACAATCCCAACGAACGCGATCGTTGTGGTTGTGGGGAATCCTTCCGCATCTGAGCCTTCACGCGAAGGCACACGCCAAGGCACACACCTTGCGTCGAACGAAGCCCCGCCCCCTCGGTGGGGTTTCGCACTTTGACCGACCATGAACATCGACGCCGACGACTTCACCCTGCTGGGCCTGCCTCGCCGCTTCGCGCTGGAGCGTCCTCAGCTCGACACCGCCTGGAAGGCGCTGCAGGCCAAGGTCCACCCAGACCGCTTCGCCGCCGAAGGCGGGGCCGCACAACGCCTGGCCATGCAATGGGCCGTGCGAGTCAACGAAGCGCATCAGCGTCTGAAGGACCCGCTCAAGCGCGCCGCCTACCTGTGCGAGCTGGCCGGTGCCGCGGTGCAGGCGCACGACAACACCGCCATGCCAGGCGACTTCCTCATGCAGCAGATGACGTGGCGCGAGGCGCTCGACGATGCCGGTAACGCGGCCGAGGTCGAGGCCTTGTCGGATGAGGTGACGGCCCAGCGCCGAGCCCGCCTGAGTCGCGTGGGCGAGCTGCTCGACGGCCCGCAGGCCAACGCCGAAGCCGCGGCCCTGGCTGCGAAAGAGGTGAGAGCGCTCATGTTCATCGACCGCTTGCTCGAAGAGGTCGACAACCGGCTGCAACGTTACGAAGACGAGGAAGGCGCCTGACGCATGGCCCTGCTGCAAATTTCCGAACCCGGGCAATCGCCCGACCCGCACCAGCGCCGCATCGCCGTCGGCATCGACCTGGGCACCACGCACTCGCTGGTGGCCGCCGTGCGCAATGGCGCCGCCGAATGCCTGCCCGATGAACAAGGCCGCGTGATCCTGCCTTCGGCCGTTCGCTACCTGGTCGACACCCAAGGCCGCACGCGCCGCCAGATCGGCTTCGACGCCATCCATGCCCAGGCCGAAGACCCGCTCAACACGGTGGTGTCGGTCAAGCGTTTCATGGGCCGTCGCCTGGCCGACCTGCCCGATGCCGGCAAGCTGCCCTACCAGTTCGAAGACCAGCCCGGCATGGTGGGCGTCAAGACCGTGGACGGCGTGAAGTCGCCCGTCGAGGTCTCGGCCGAGATCCTGGCCAGCCTGCGCCAGCGCGCCGAAGACACCTTCAACGACGACCTGTTCGGCGCCGTCATCACGGTGCCGGCCTACTTCGACGACGCTCAGCGCCAGGCCACGAAGGACGCGGCCCAGATGGCCGGCATCAACGTGCTGCGCCTGCTCAACGAGCCCACGGCCGCGGCCATCGCCTATGGCCTGGACAACGGCTCCGAAGGTCTGTACGCCATCTACGACCTGGGCGGCGGCACCTTCGACATCTCGATGCTGCAGCTCAGCCGTGGCGTGTTCGAGGTCGTGGCCACCGGTGGTGACTCGGCCCTGGGCGGCGACGACATCGACCACGTGCTGGCCGACGCGGCCCTGGCCGATGCCCGCATGGAGGCCGTCACGCCGCAGGACAAGCGCGCCGTGCTGGTCGCGGCCCGCCGCGCGAAAGAAAAGCTCTCCACCGATGGCAGCGTGCATTTCTCGTGTGCGCTGTCGGGCGGCATGGTGTCGGCCACCATCACCCGCGAGCGCTTGAACGAACTGGCCAAGCCTCTCATCGACAAAACGCTGGCCGCCGTCAAGCGCGTGCTGCGCGACGCCAAGGTCAAGCCGGACGAGGTCAAGGGCGTGGTCATGGTGGGCGGCTCGACCCGCATGCCCGCCGTGCGCGACGCGGTCGGCGCCTTCTTCGGCCAGGCCCCGCTGACCGACCTGAACCCGGACGAGGTCGTGGCCCTGGGCGCGGCCATCCAGGCCAACCAGCTGGCGGGCAACAACGTCAACGGCGAGTTGCTGCTGCTGGACGTGCTGCCGCTGTCGCTGGGCCTGGAAACCATGGGTGGCCTGGTCGAGCGCATCATCCCGCGCAACACCCCGATCCCGTCGGCCCGCGCGCAAGACTTCACCACCTTCAAGGACGGGCAGACCGCCTTGGCCGTGCACGTGGTGCAGGGCGAGCGCGAGCAGGTCGAACACTGCCGCTCGCTGGCCCGCTTCGAGCTGCGCGGCATCCCGCCGATGGCCGCTGGGGCCGCGCGCATCCGCGTGAGCTTCCAGGTCGATGCCGACGGCTTGCTGAGCGTGTCCGCGAAGGAACTGCTCTCGGGTGTCGAGGCCTCGGTCGTCGTCAAGCCCAGCTACGGCCTGAGCGACGAGCAGGTGGCCCACATGCTGCGCGAAGGCTTCACCACCGCCGCCGAAGACATGAAGGACCGCGCCTTGCGCGAAGCCCGCGTCGAGGCCGAGCGCATGCTCGAAGCCACGCGCACCGCCCTGGCTGCCGATGGCGACCTGCTGAGCGCCGAGCAGCGCGCCGAGATCGAGCAACTCATGGCCCAGATCGGCCAGCGCTGCGACCGGGGCGACCTGGTCGCGCTGGAGGCCGCCACCAAGGCCCTGGCCGACGGCACCGAGTACTTCGCGGCCGAGCGCATGAACCGCGGCATCCGCCAGGCGCTGGCCGGCCGCACGCTGGACCAGATCTGAGCCGGCACCTGAACGCAGCCCCACCGCACGAGACCCGCCCACCATGCCCGTCATCAAGATCCTGCCCCACGCCACGCTGTGCCCTCAGGGCGCCGAGATCCAGGCCGCGCCCGGCACCAGCATCTGCGAAGCCTTGCTCGACAACCACATCGAGATCGAGCACGCTTGCGACATGAGCGCGGCCTGCACCACCTGCCACGTCATCGTGCGCCAGGGCTTCAACAGCCTCAACGAGATCGAAGAGACCGAAGAAGACCTGCTCGACCGCGCCTGGGGCCTGGAGCCCAACTCGCGCCTGAGCTGCCAGGCCATCGTGGCGGGCCAGGACCTGACGGTCGAGATCCCGAAGTACACGATCAACCACGCTCGAGAGAACCATTAAGCTGCGCGCATGACACGCCAGATCTTTCTCGACACCGAAACCACGGGCCTGAGCCCAGAGTCCGGCGACCGCATCATCGAAATCGGTTGCGTGGAGATGGTCAACCGCCGCCTGACGGGCCGGCACCTGCACCACTACTTCAACCCCGAGCGCCCCAACCACGAAGATGCCGTGCGCATCCACGGCCTGACCGACGAGTTCCTGGCCGACAAGCCGCTGTTCGCGTCGCTGGCCGACGAGATCGTCGAGTACTGCCGTGGCGCCGAGGTCATCATCCACAACGCGAGCTTCGACATCGGCTTCCTCGATGCCGAGCTCAAGCGCCTGGGCAAGGGCAAGTTCCGCGACCACGTCGCCGGGGTCATCGACAGCCTGGTCATGGCCCGCGAGATGTTCCCGGGCAAGAGCAACTCGCTGGACGCGCTGTGCCGCCGCCTGGAGGTCGACAACACCCACCGCACGCTGCACGGCGCCTTGATGGACGCCGAGCTGCTGGCCGAGGTCTACATCAACATGACGCGGGGCCAGGACGCCCTGCTGATGGACGCCGATGCAGGCGAGGGCGACGGCGTTGGCGCACTGGAAGCCGCGGCCATTGACTTCAGCGCCTTCGACCTGCCGGTGCTGGGCCCAAGCGCCGAAGAGGCCGAGGCCTTCGAGAAGGCGTTGCAGGATCTCGACAAAGCCGCCGGTGGGCAGTGTGTTTGGAGAAAGCTCGAAGGTGTGGTATAGTTTTGGTCTTCGCTGATTGCTGAAGTGCTTTGAAAGCGCGACAGCATCAGAGGTGGACCCAGGTCCCGAACACCAGTTTCGGGCGGTTAGCTCAGCGGTAGAGCACTGCCTTCACACGGCAGGGGTCGCAGGTTCGAACCCTGCACCGCCCACCAAGAAAATCAAGCACTTAGCAGCGATGCTAAGTGCTTTTTTCTTGCCCGTTTCAAAATTTGGGACAATTTTGGGACAGTGGGGCAGCAGTCAGGCCTGGCACTCGCACTCAACCACCACATGAGGCGCAGATGGCAGCATTCGAGAAACGCGGGCAGTACTGGCGGGTGAAGATCCGCCGCAAGGGCTATCCAGAGCAAACACGCTCGTTCGACCTGAAGTCACAGGCCGAGGCCTGGGCGAGGTCCATCGAGAACGAGATGGACAAGGGCACCTTCGTCGACCGTACCGAGACGGAGAAGAACACCCTGGCAGACCTGATCGACCGTTACCTGAAAGAAGTAACGCCGTTGAAGCGCGGCAAGGACCCGGAGACATCACGGTTGAAGGCGTTGAGCCAGCGGCCCTTGGCGGCGCTCAAGATGAGCGCGCTGTCGAGTAAGCACATCGCCCAGTACCGGGACGAGCGACTGAAAGAGGTTTCGGCGGGCACCATCAACAAAGAACTGAACCACCTGGCCCACGTGATTGAAACTGGGCGCAGGGAGTGGGGCATCCAACTGCCTGAGAACCCGGTGCGCATGGTGCGGCGTCCGGCGGCGCCAAAGGCCCGTGACAGGCGTTTCAGGGAAGGGGAGGAGGCTCAGCTTCGGCTGGCCTGCGAAGACGCCCGCAACCCCTTCTTGCTGCCGGTGATCGAGCTGGCCATTGAAACCGGCATGCGGCAGGGCGAGATCGTCGGGCTGCTGTGGCAGCACGTTGACCCGGCGGGGCGAGTGGCCCATCTTCCATTGACGAAAAACGGTGAGGCCAGGTCGGTACCCTTGTCGCGCAAGGCGGGCGCTGTGCTGGCCGCGCTGCGGCCATCAGAGGAGACGAAGTCAGGCCCGGTGTTCCCCGGGCTGACGACCGAAGCCATCAAACGCGCCTTCATGCGGGCCTGTGACCGTGCCGGGCTGGTTGACTTCCACTTTCACGACCTGCGGCATGAGGCCACCAGTCGGTTGTTCGAGAAGGGGCTGAACCCGATGGAGGTGGCCAGCATCACGGGGCACAAGACCCTGCAGATGCTGAAGCGGTATACGCACTTGAACGCGGGTGACTTGGCGGTCAAGCTAGGGTAGCGGCTTTGGGATCAAACGATCTCTGCCGAAGCTAAATGTGCTTCATTCGATACAGCGCTATGAGCCGCTGATGCCGAGCGTCGTTCTGAAAGCTTGGTTTGACCGCACTTATTTGCTGCAGGCACTCAAGAAGCTCGTCACTCACCCACTGCGGGGCAGCGATCGTGACATCCAGCAAGTCCAACGCTGCATCCGGAAACTGACGGCAAAGCCCTGACGTCTTCAGCGGCTTAGTCAGTTGGTCTGGATAGGCCACAGGCAGAAGCCAGGTTCTTACCGTTTGTAAGGCATCAGGAAACGCGCTGCCAGCGCCAATGGCGATCCGGGCAAGGCGCTCTGCGATTGGTGCGGACACCATGCTTTGATTTTTTGGCCAGACGTTATTCCAGAACGGGCGCAACCTGTTCTTCCAATACTCTTCGCGCTGCTCGCCGGCTCCTTCCTGGGCTTGTGCCAGTGCTTGAGCGGCCTCTCGCAGACCCTCTGGCGGCAATGCGCCAAATGCCGCTCTGAACTCTGCTGGAGCGAATCCATCTGCTGGTTCCAAGGCCGCATAGGTCAGAAATGCGGCGTACTGTCTACCGTGGTCGCCCAGTGCTGAGTACTGGCTTGCCGTTTCGATCAGAAAGGGCTTGATTGCGATCATCAGCGGCAGATACAAGCGGGGTGTCCACAGAAAGCCTTGCCACGCTGCCCGGGCCTCGGTCGCGTCACGGTGCCAATCGAATAGTTTGAGCAAGTGACGCTCTGTCCAAGCTTGATCTACTCGGAACAGTGCAATCACATGCGCAGAGAGAAGAACCCGACCGTGCCGGAATCGCTCGATACGCGTGTGGCAAAGCTGTGTGAATGCCATCTCAAAGGACGATGAAAGCAGGTCGCCGTCATTGAGGGGGGCTTTGTACCACTGGTTGAGCAAGGCTTGGGTAACGTGGCCGACAGGATGATTGATCGCTTCCGTGACCGGTTGGTTCAGCGGCTCTCCATTCCTTGTCATACCCGACTCGGCTGCCACTGGCACCTGTAGGAACCGTGTGCAAAGAGCGATCAGCGCTTCATCCCTAGATGGCAGGGATGACGATGCCTCCTTGAGCCACCAGCTCACTTGATGCGCCAGACCGACCATGATGTCTTCGGGCATGGCATTCACTACACAGGCCGCATAACGCCATGTACGCTTGATCCTTTTGGGCTCGCCCCATACCTGGAGAGCAGTACGCCAACGATCAAGCGGCCATTCCCCTTCCGCCGCCAAGTTCGCCAAGGCATGCAGCGCGTTGATGGGGTGCTTTTCGCACGTCTCCTTCCAAGTGTCCTTGAAAAACAGGCTTTGCTGGCGCCGAGGCTTCTTGAGCCAAGGCACCAACTCGGCAGCTTTCACAGGTGTCTGTTCGACAACGGTCTCCCGCTCGTAGTCAGGATCACCGGTCCCGCTCGACCAAGTAGAAAACTCATCGCGGTGATCTGATGAAAGTCTCCAAGCCGGATTGGCTGTAGACAAGCTGGTCTGCCTGTCAGAGGCCGCTTGACCGAGTTGAACACCGTTGGCGCTTAGCTTGGTCAATCGAATCCATGTGTACCGATTGACCATGTCTTGCCATTCGTCGGCTTCAATCGAGTCCGAAAACATGTTGCGCGGAGGTCCTGCAAGGATGCTTCCTTCAAGGCGCGCCAGATCGGTCGCTGAGAGCAGATTGCCCTGGAGTCTGAGCAGTGCGAGGACTTCCCGTCTCGTATCGACAGACCAAAGCCACCATGCCCCGTCCGATAGCAGCCAATCCACCCACTGATCGGAAGGGATCGCATCAACCTGACTGGCAGCAAAGAACGCAAGGCGTTTGAAGGTCGGGTAGGGCAGACCAAACCATTGCGTCGCCATGTCTCTGGCTCGACGTGGTTGGGACTCACGAATCGCCAACCATGCGTCACGCAGCAACTCGATGAGCACGACCCAGTCTTGGAAACCTCTGTTCTGCGGGTGTGGTGAGATTGAAGGCAAATCCCAATAGCTATTGTCAGCAAGTGCGTCGGCGTCCCCCATCTCTTGGCGAAGTTCTAGAGCATCGCGCAAAAGCAGTTGGAGATCTTCTGCCAGCAACGGTAGCGCCCGTGACCATTGCTCAATCGGTGCATCGCGCAGTGACGAGTGAACGTGGTCGGCGACCAGAACAAGCTCCCAATTCACGACATCTCGAATGCGGGACGGCTCATCTGATTCATCGTGGCTTTGGTCAATCCGGAATGGCTTGCTCAGGGTGATCCTGGGGGAGAGGAGCTCCCGCAACTCAAGGCGTAAGGCAGTCGTCAGTCCTTCCTTGGACAGGCGGCTGTGCCATTGGTAGAGGTCTAAGTCATGGTGATGCCCCTTCACACGGCCACTGAGCACCAGCTGCCAGAGTCGGCGCATGGTTGTGGACGGTATTGCCTGCGGTGCATTGGCTCGGATCTCCGCCAGGTCAGCGTGTTTTCCGGCCGACTCCAGCTCGGCGAGCTCATCCAGGCGCCTGCTGACCAGCCAACGCCATTGAGAGCCGAGTTGACCGCCTTGTTTGGCTATCCACAAAATGAGTGCAGGATCGTTCAGGTGCCGCACCAACCAGCGCGCCAGGTTGAACATGACGTCATCCCAGCGTGTGTTACCGGTACCAACTGGGGTCAATTGCATCCAGGGTGAGCGACTGTAAGGCGCAGGCCTTCGAGTAAGGCTGAACGCCAGTTTGTCGTCTCTTTCATCCTGCGGGGGGACATCAAACCTGCGAAGGTCGGTGTGTCCAAAGTGATCCTGCGTGAAGGCATCGAACAGCCAATCCAGTGACGGCACAGGATTGAAGTCCGCAAACTTTTGAGCGGGGATGCCCGTCTTGTCAGACAGCGCCCACAGCATGCGGCCCACAAAGTCGTCCTGCCGAGTGCTCGCTGAAGGGCGTGCCAACGCGTGGCTGACAACGATCTGCTCCTTCCCGTTTACGCCATCACGGTAGGTTTCGGCCCACACCTTGAGGGTTCGGTGCAGGGCAGAGTGGTCGCGGGTGCCTGCGGGTACGGCGTACAAAATGGGATTGACCCCTTTGGCCTTCCATTCAATGGTTTGGTTGGCCTCGTCACCTGGTGTGCATTCGCCAAGTGCCCAGGCCTGCGGCGTGACTTCTCCAAGCATTCGGTCAGCCGCCAATGCGTCCATCATGTACCGCATCACCGGATCGTTGATGCTGTAGCCAACGAAGCAGACGACGTAGTTACGAAACAGCTCGCTCACAAAACGGGCCGCCCATCGCTCGGTCAAATAGGCCAAGCCAAAGTCGCCGCTTGTCACGACAAGTCGGTTCAGGCTGCTGTCGTCTGGTTTTTCAGGCAAAGCGCCATGGAGGTAGACCAGGCCATCCCAACGGCTGCTCTTCGGGACGGGCAGCATGGGGGCCACATGCCCGACAAACGGCTTGCGCTCACGCTTTGCCACCCATTCAAAGACGCGATCAAAGTTGGTGGTGACGAGCCGCAGCATGCCCTGCCGATTTCGAGCAAGGTGTAGCAAGGCTGCATGTGTGTCGGTTGCACCTTTCTTGCGCAGCTTAGGCTTCAGTGCTTCGGCAAGCGCTTTGCGCATGGCTAAGCCACGCCTTTGGCCTGGCAAGCGGTCTTCGAGCAGATTCAGTGTGGCGTCGAATTGTGAGTTCTTGAAGGCCTTGTCTTCAAGCGGCGTTGGCACTGTGCCCGTCTTGTCATAGATGCATTCAACCAGACCACCAAAGCCCGGAAGGCCCGCTGGGTATGAGATACCCGCCCCGCAAAAAAACACGACGCGACCCTCTTCGTGGGCCTGCAGAAGCTCATTGGGAATGTCAGGGCCGTCGGCAATGAACTGCACTCAAGTGCTCCCCGAAAACACTCGTTCCAGCGTTGCAGGCAGCAACGCAGCATTGGCTTCGCGGATGGCTGCGTGTTTGGCCTTGAGTGCAGCAACGTCTGCTTGCAGGCGGCCAAAGGTTTGCTGCAAGGGCAACGGAGGGACTGGCACGGTGATCTTGCCAAGATTGCCAAGGCTCAGTGTGCGATTCCGGTCAGCCGTGCCTGGCGATGCGAGCCCAACCTTTTCCAATCCGTCCTCGCTAAGTAGGTAGTAGGCAAGAAAATCAACGGTGATGCATTCAGGGTCGGGAACACAGGTGATGTAGCGGTGGGATGCAATGCAGCCTTCATGCGCCACGTCGGCGACGGCAATGGCGCCCTCCCAAGCCTTGATGTTGCTGAGCACCAAGTCGCCCGATTTGATCCAGACAGGCTTTTGCCAAGTTGCTTCGGCACCGTCGAAATCGGGCTTAATGAAAAGCCCTTTACCGAATGACCGTGCGCCGACCTCCTTGTAGCGGGTATCGATGCTGATTTCCACGGGACGGCGAACGGAAGGTGCCACTTCCGCCATGGGCCGCAGCGGTGCATCGGCAATGGCATCGCGGAATCGTAGGGCGAGGAGGTGTTCTGCATCGCGCTCGACGGCATCCAGATGCGCTTCGACCTGCCGTGTTCTCTCGGCCAGAGCGTCGAGGCGGGTAACGAGGGCTTGTTGTTCTGCAAGGGGCGGCAATGGAATTTGAATCTGCCCCATCTTCTCCACTCCGAGCGTGCGATTTCGTCCCGCTCCTCCGGGCGAGGCCTGTAATACTTGGGCACGCCCGTCATGCGATGCCGTCAGGTATAGCTTCAGGTAGGTCGCATTGGCCCTCTTGTCATCGACGACGCAGGTGATGAATCGATGTGATCCGAATCGCCCCATATCGGCAGGCGACGCTACGGCGATTGCTCCCTCCCACGCGAATACGTTCGAGAACACCAAATCACCGGGCTCGATTCGGAAGAGACGCTTGCTCCCGACGTCTGCGCCCGAAAGAGCAGGCTTGTGAAACGTGCCGCGACCGAACGAGCGGATTCCGAGCTCTGGATACGTCTGATCGTGACTAATCTCCACCGGCCTGCGAACGATCGGCGCAATCTCACCGAGGGCAGCTTTGGGCCACGCCTTCATACGCCGCCCTCCAAATCACCGGCACGGGCCATCCGCCGCGCCTCCAACTCACGACGTGTCTTCTCCAACTCGTCGGCCAGCAGTTGCTCATCTGGCAGTGCCGTCCGGTACTCAGCGGTCAGCACCTTGTTGGACAAGCCCTCCAGTGTGTAGTGGGCCTCATTCCGACCCTGGCCCGAGCACAGAATCAGTCCGATGGGCGGGTTCTCGCCTGACTTCATCCAGTGCTGGCGGGCGTAGTTCAGGTACATGTGCATCTGGCCCGCATCGGCATAGCTGAACTGGCCGACCTTGAGGTCAATGACCAGCAGGCATCTCAGGCTGCGGTGGAAGAACAAGAGGTCGATGCGGAACCAGCTGTCATCGAGCCGCAGGCGCCGCTGGCGGCCCAGAAAGGCGAAATCGTCGCCCAGCTCCAGCAGAAAGTCGGCCAGGTGCTGGATCAGCGCGTCTTCGAGGTCTGACTCGGAATACTCGTCCTTGAGGTTCAAAAACTCCAGCACGAAGGGGTCTTTGATGGCCTGCTCGGGCGTGAGGGCGTCGCCGGGTTCGGCCAGTTCGCCCTTTTCCAGCATGGCGGCCTTGTTGTGCGACAGGGCGGTGCGTTCGTAGAACTGGCTGTTGACCTGCCGGTCCAGTTGCCGCACCGACCACCCGCAGCGCAGGGCTTCGGTTTCATAAAAGGCGCGGGCGTGTTCGTTCTTGACCGACAGCAGGCGCACGTAGGCGGACCAGGGCAAGGGAAAGGCTTTGGCCAGTTCTGGCAATGATTTGGCGGATGGCAGCTGCGCAAGCTGCGGCGAGACAGATTTGCCAGACAGCGTCTGGCAAATCTTGTCGGCTGGCCAAGCCAGGTAGAACAGCCGCATCTGCTGCAAGTTCTGCCTGCTGAAGCCGCGTCCAAAGCGGGCTGTCAGATCGGTCGCCAGGCGAGCAAGCAGCGTTTCGCCGTAGTCTGCCCGTGCCTGCCCCCCTTGCTCAAACTCGACGATTCGCCGCCCGATCTCCCAATAACTCGCGGTCATCAGGGCATTGACGCTGCGTGCCGCCGCGCGCCGAGCCGCCTCCAACAGCGCGACGATGTCGGTGTGGACAGTCGCGTAACCGGTCTGATCCGGCTTGGCTGGTGTGGTGCGTTTGGTCATGCCTGTACCTCGGCCACCAGGGCTTCGATCTCGCCCAACAGGCGCATCACTTCGGCCTCGTGGCTGCGCATGGAGGCGATCAGTTCTTTCGGCTCGGCGTGTTCCAGCCCCGCTTTGGCATTCGGGTTCTTGATGTCGAGGTTGTAGATGGGCCAGTACAGCGCGTCACCTTCAGCCTGCGCCACCTTGGCGGCCTGCTCATGGGTAACTTGCTGCGCCTTTAAGCTGCGCAACTGTTCTTGCAGTTCAGCGCGCTTGCCATTAGCGGTGGCCTGGATGGCCTGCTCCAGTTCACGAATGGGTTTGCCGAGTGCCATGGCGGCGTGGCGCTCGGCATCGGCGCGCTGCCTGTGAGGTGCGGCGGCTTCGACAGCAGCAGCGTGTTTGGCGGCAAAGTCCACCTTCCAGGCTTGTGGGCCTTCTTCGCGTTGGTTCCACCACGCTTGTACGGCAGCAAACTCTTCAAACTGAATCGGTGCCGTCTTGCTGTACTTTTTGCGACCCTCGGGCAAGGGCAGCTCGTAGTACCAGATGGTTTCGGTGGGGCCGCCGCGTTCAAAGAACAGCAGGTTGGCCGGGATGTCGGTATAGGGCGCGAACACGCCCTGCGGCAAGCGCACGATGGTGTGCAGCTTGAACTCCTTGAGCAGTTCTTCCTTGATCACGGCGCTGATGCCATCGCCAAAGAGGGTGCCATTGGGCACCACCACGGCCGCCCGGCCGCCGCGCGTGGCGGGCTTGCCGCCGGGCACCTTGGCGCCGGCCACGCGCAGCTTGCGCATGATGTATTGCAAGAACAGCAGCGCCGTTTCCGCCGTTTGCATGTTGGGCGGAAAGTTGTTCTTGATGGCCGCTTCTTCTTCTCCCCCAAACGGTGGGTTGGTCAGGATCACGTCCACCCGTTCGCTGTGGCCAATCTCGTTGAGCCTGTTTACCAGCGTGTTGCCATAGGCAATCTGAGGTGCTTCCAAGCCGTGCAGCAGCAGGTTCATCTGCGCCAGCATGTAGGGCAGGGGCTTGGCTTCCTGGCCGTAGAGGGTGTCGCGCTGAAAAGTGCGGCGCTCGTCTGGCGTCTTCACTTGTGGGGCGATGTGGTCATAGGCTTCCACCAGGAAGCCGCCCGTACCGCACGCGGGGTCCAGCACGGTTTCGCCCAGGCGTGGATCTGTCACCTGCACCATGAAGCGCACCACGGGGCGCGGGGTGTAGAACTCACCTGAGTCGCCCGCAGCGTCGCGCATTTCACGCAGCATCGATTCGTAAAGGTGCGAGAGGGTGTGGATCTCTTCGCTCGAACCGAAGTGGATGCCGTTGACCTTGTTGATGATGTCACGCAGCAGGTAGCCGCTGACCATGCGGTTCTGAACGCCCTTGAAAACGTTGGCGACCACCTCGCGCTGACTGCCCTTTGCGCCCTCGTCGGCCAGGCTGCGCAAGTGGGCGAACAGACCTTTGCCCACCTTGCCATCAGGGCGCGTGGTGAATTCCTGGTTGATGAAGTCCAGCAGTTCGTCGCCACTGATGCCGTCTTCCTTGGCGGCCCAGTCGCGCCAGCGGTAGGGCGCTTCAATGATGGGTTGATAGCGCTTGTTGTCCAGCAGTGCTTCCTCTTCGTGGATGGCTTCCAGGTCGTCCAGGAATTTGAGGAACATCACCCAAGTGAGCAGGGGCAGGCGGTCCACATCGCCATTGAGGCCCTTGTCCTTGCGCAGGATCTTGCGGGCGGTGCCAATCAAGGCAGAGAGGTTTTCACGAGTGGTGAGCGGTGCTTTGGCCTTGCGCGTTGCGCGTGGCTTCTTCTCTGGGGTGTCGGTGGCGGTGGTCGTCTTCTTGGGGCGGGCCATGGAAATGGGGTCTCGTTCTTGTTATTGGTAAAGCGCTGTTTGCAGCCGTGACACCGCTTCCTTCATGCCTTTGACCCCACCGAAGTGGCGGCTGGCGATTTCCGAAGGCGTGCCAAAGCGGTCGAAGGGTTGAACCTTCATCAGCTCAGACAGGGCGTTGAATTGGATGATGCCGCGCTCAATGTACTTGTCGAGCAGCAGCGAAAGCACTTCACGGGCGGTGTCGCCGTATTCGTTAAAGAGGTCAGGTGTTTTGCGTCGGGCTTGTTCTGCACGCTGGCGGCGGGTCAGCAGCGGCGCGTTCCAGGCAATGTGGCAAAGCAGGTCGAAAGGGTCAGCGTCGGGTTGGTCGCTGCTGGTGGCCAGCTCTTCAAAGCTGATGCCACGCTCGGTCAGTTCGCGCAGGACTTCGCTGCGGGTGTCCGGGTCGGCCCACGCAGCTTTGAGCGCATCTCGTGTGGGGTAAAGGGTGCGAACGGCACGACCCGAGTAGTCGGTGTACTTCACCACCTGCAGCTTTTTGCCATCGGTGTCCAAGTCATAAACCAGGTGGCCGATGACCTCAACTTCACCGCCATCGACGTAGAACTTGCGTGGCTCGGCTGGTGGCTCTGTGATCACCACGCCGCCGCCCGGGCCAATTTGCTCCTCTTGGGTCTCGTACTCAACTTGGGCGGCATCGGCGGGCGTCACCTCTTCGGTGGTGGCTTCGCCCACTTGATCACCCTCTTCGTCAACGGTCACCTCTTCGAGGCGAGCCGGCTCACCATCGAAATCAGGGTCGGCAAAGTGCTGCGTGGCCGTACCGGTGAAGTCGATGATGTTGAAATACTCCTTGCCGTACTCCACGTTCAGGCGGGTGCCTCGACCGACGATCTGCTTGAACTCCGAGCGTGAGCCCACCACGCGAGCCAACACAACGTTCTTGACCATCTCGGCATCGACGCCGGTGGTCAGCAGTTGCGAGGTGGTCAGGATCACCGGGGTGGGCTTGTCAACGTCCTGAAAGTGGGAGAGGTGGGTCAAGCCAATCGCACCTTCATCGGCCGTGACCCGACAAACGTAGTCTGGGTATTGCTGCACCAGGTCGCTGTTGAGGTTCACCAGCTCCTGGCGCATCTCGGCGGCATGTTCCTGGTCCACACAGAACACCAGCGTTTTGGCGAAACGATCGGTGCCTTTGAGCAACCCTGTCAGGTGCTTGGCCATGGCCTTCGTGCGGGCGCGGAGGGCCACCACGCGCTCGAAGTCTTTGGTCTGGTACTCCTCGTCTGGCACTTCGCGGCCGTACCGGTCCAGCTCGTCCTTGCTAGGGCGCCAACCTGCTGCATCGACCGTGGTGATGACACGGTGCACGCGATATGGTGCAAGGAAGCCGTCTTCAATGCCTTGGCGCAAGCTGTAGGTGTAGACCGGGTTGCCGAAGTACTCGTAGCTGTCGCGTGATTCTTCGCGCAGCGGCGTGGCGGTCATGCCGAACTGGATGGCCGGCTCGAAGTAGTCGAGCACGGCGCGCCACGAGCTCTCATTGCGGCTGGACCCGCGATGGCATTCGTCGATGATGATTAGGTCAAAAAAGTCAGGCCTGTACTGCCGGAACACATCTTCACTGGCCGTGGTCAGTGATTGATAGATGCCGAAGTACATGTCGCGGCTTTGGCTGGTGTCGCCGCCAGCGATCTTGTGGCGCGCGTCTCCGAAGGGCGAGAACATCTTGGCCATCGGGTCGTCGACCAGGATGTTGCGATCAGCCAGGAACAAGATCTTCGGGCGGCGGTGTTCCCCGGCGCGGTTCCAGCGGCTGTTCCACAATTTCCAGCAGATCTGGAAGGCCACGCAGGTCTTGCCCGTGCCGGTGGCCAGTGTGGCCAGGATGCGTTTTTGGCCCAGCATGATGGCCTCCAACACGCGTTGGATGGCGATCTGCTGGTAGTACCTAGGCACCTTGCCTGAGTTCAGGTTGAATGGCTCCAGCAGGTGCGGCGTGGCCGTTTGCGGCCAAGGCGCTGCAGCGGTCAAGCGGTTGAACAGCTCTTCAGGCGTTGCATAGCGATCGACCTCACGTTCTGTGCCCGTGGTGTAGTCAATCTCGATGATGCGATGGCCATTGGTGGCGTAGGCGAACTTGAGGCCGAGGATCTCTGCGTATTCACGGGCTTGCTGGACAGCAGCTTCCGCAGGCGTACCCATGTCTTTCGCCTCGACGACAGCCAGGGGGTAGTCACGCCGGTAATACAGCAGGTAGTCGGCGCGCTTTTTGACGCCCCGACGCACCTTGCCGCCCGTCACGAAGATACGCCCATTGGTGAACGTGCGTTGCTCGCCGATGCTGCATGGTGACGAGGACCAGCCCGCTTCGACGAGTTTTGGCGTCACATGCTCTCGGCAAGTGTCGGCTTCTGTCATGGCGCTGACGCGCGTGGAATCCCTGGACATTGTTTTCCCCCTGTCTACGCAGCGGTGCCAGGCCACAGCCTGGCGAAATCTTGCGAAAGATCCGTGTGGTGGCAGATTGCCAGCAAACATGCAGTCAGTTTGACTGCATCGGCCACGTACAGGATCACGTAATCGCCATGCAGGTACACCCGCAGGGCATCGGCCCTGCCGGGTGGTAGCTGAGCCAATTTGGCCAGCGCCTCGGCCGATTGAGGTGGGTGATCCAGGTAGCGCTGGCCAATCAAGGGAAAGCGGGCGAGGTTGGGCAAGACCGTGTTGCCCAAGTCGGCCAGCAACTGGTCGTAGTCCTTCGCTGCTTCAGGCCAGGTTAATGGGCCCTTGATGGCTTCCAGTGAGCGCTGAAAGTGCGCGGTGGCCTCAGTGCGGTAAAGCGAGTCAGCTGCCATGGCCACTCGAAGGCTTGCGGTGGGCTTGTGGCCTGGCTTTCGCCTTGCGCGTCAGTGCGGCCTGGTTTTGCTGCAGGGCGGTGATGGCCTGCATCGCGTCACAGGTGTGTCCCGCCAGCACGTCGGCCAGGCCTCGGCGCGCATCGTCGATCAGCAGCAGGTGGATGCGCTCGCGCTCCAGCCGGTGGTAGTAGTCCAGCCGGTCTGCATCGATCAAGGCGACGTAGCTTTCACCGTTCTTGGTGATGATCTTTTCGGCGCCGGCCTTGGCCTGGTCCGCCAGCTCGGACAGGTTCGCGCGTGCCTGGGTGAACGGCACCACATCGCTGGCAGAAAAGCCCATGGCTGGCTCCTTCGGTAAGTGACAGAACTCTGTACAGTTTACGCGAAGGGTCTGGGCAGCGGCGCTGCCAGTTGATCACTGACGACAGGTGCTCCTGCCGTAGGCCAGGGGCATGCCCGTGCGGCTGCACCGGATCACCGTGCAAGAGCCCCCGGACACCGGGTCAACGCCTGGTGTGACAACCGTTCCCGGCGTGCCTGAGTACTCGGTGAAGGTGGTGAACCCGTCGCTGAGCCAATAGGCCAGCCAGTACGGCACCCACCAGATGCACCCGCCCAGCAGCATGTCGAAGAAGCCCCCCAGGCTGCCGCCAGACAGCAGGGCCGCTGCGGGCAGCGGAAGCCAGGCAAGCCACCGCCGTTGTCCGAAAAACCGTCGAATGATCTTCATGGCTTTCCTGCGCGCATGGTCTTGGGATCGACGTACATCTCGTCCAGCTCGTCGCTCATCAGGTTCTGCACCGCTCGGCGGGCGCAAACAGCGGCGAACTCCCTCTGCTCGCCTGGCGTCAGGCTTTGCGATTCGCCCCGCTGGGTGTGGCTGCTGTAGCTTTTGACCGGGAAGCGGCCTTGGCCCTTGGGGGTGACACCTGCGATGGCGTAGCAGTGCGGCTGGCCTTTGGTCGTGTACGTGACCGACGAGTAAAGGAAGATGGACCAGCGGTCGTGAGGGAAGTGCTGGGTGAAGGCCTCGGTCACCAAGTCGACGATGTCGTCCGCGCGAGCGGGGCCGAACTCCGCCGTGGAGAATCGGCCGGCTTGCGCATGACTTGCGACCAGCAGGGCGGCAGCGACCGCCGCGTGGCGGAGCGAAATCAGGTTTTGAAGCGTCCTCATGATTTTGTTGGGCTGTCGTTTTATCTGAATTGTGACTTAAACACGGCTGACGTAAAAGCATCAATTCGGAAGACTGCGCGGCATGCCTTCCCGCCTGCCAGCACCTCCAAACGCCGCGCCAAACGCGCGGGCGGTGTTGGCCGCCAACCTCATTCGGTTGCGGGCAGAGAAGGGCTGGTCACAAGAAGCCTTGGCCTTCGAGTGCGGCTTGCATCGCACCTTCGTGGCCCACGTGGAGCGGCAGGCCCGCAACATTTCGCTCGACAACCTGGAGCGCCTGGCCTTGGCGCTGGGCGTGCAGACCTACAGCCTGTTGATGCCCTGAGCGGCGAGGCCATTCGGTCGTTTGGCTGAATGCCTTGGCGGGTTGATCCTGGCGCGCGCGCCTATGATTCGCGCTGAATCGAGGGAGTGGCGGATGGCCAAGAAAAACAGGAAGTCGGCCAGTGTGGCCAAGCGCAAAGAAGGCGCGGCAATTCAGTTGATGGGCTTGGGGGCCGCGTTGCTGGTCATCCCCTCATTCATCAGCAGCGCCGTGATTGGGCCGGCCTTGGCGCAGCTCAGGCCGCTGGGCGGTTTGATGCTGGTGGCAGGTGGCGTGTTGTTCTGGCTCATGCACAAGAAGCCTGCCGCGCCGGCGCCCGAGCAGTCAGGCAAACCCCTTGCGCCCCAGCATGCCAACTCGCCGTGCACTGAGCCTGTAGATGGCCCGGTGGACAGAACGGCTACAGAGTTGGAGCGCCTGAAACCCACACCGACGCAAGCGTCTGCGAAGCCAGTGCGCACGCCTGAATCTTGGTCGGCCGAGGTCTTCGACCTGATCGAGTGGCGGCGCTTCGAGGCCGTGGTCGAGCTGCTGTTCCAACAAGCCGGTTTCGAGACCAAATCCCAATCTCATGGCGCCGACGGTGGCGTGGATGTTTGGCTGTATTCCCGCCACGAGCCGGGCAAGCCAGCGAGCCTGGTGCAGTGCAAACACTGGCAGGGCAAGAAGGTGGGCGTGGACAAGGTTCGCGAGCTGCGGGGTGTGATGGCGGCGCAGGGTGTGTCACGCGGGCAGTTCGCCACCACCTCGACCTTCACGCCAGACGCGGTGGCTTTCGCACGCGAAAACGGTATCGACCTGCTGGACGTGTCGGGCCTGATGAAACTCATTTCTCAGCGCTCGGCGGAGCAACAGGCTGCCTTGCTGGCCGTCGCCTTGGAGGGCGAATACTGGCGTCCCACCTGTGTGAACTGCGGGGCGAAATTGGTGGAGCGCACGCCACGCAATGGTGGCGCGAACTTCTGGGGTTGCCCCACCTACCCAAAGTGCAAGACGACGATGCCCATGCGTTCTGGCGCGGCTTGACTGGCTGGCAGGGATGGACCGTCAACCAGGGTTTTGGGGCGGGGCGCTGTGCAGCCTCGCCAGCTTGGCCTTGGCAATTTCTTGCGAGTCGTACAGGGCCTGGATGTCTTGGGCTTCGACGATTTTTGTCAGCATGGCGTGCGTTTCTAGCAAGGCGCGCTGAAGCAATATCGGCATGCTGTGCGCGGCCTGTGTGCGACTGACCTTGGCGGCAATTTCGTCGCCAGCCTGATGCAGTCGGGCCTCGATGCTGCTCACGGTTTCATAGGTGACGCCTTGCGTCAGGAGCTGCCGCAGGTACTCGGACAGACTGACGCCGTGCCCGTTCGCTCTCCGCTTGTAGAAGTCCAAAGTGTCTGGGTCGAGCCGAATGTTGGCGCGACCAGTCTCACCCTTGCCAAAACCACGTGGACGCGGCATTTCTCATTCTCCGTCAATGACTTACGTCAATTGAGGCGACCTAGTGTATGCGCCTCAACGCTTCGGTGTCGCCACGCCAAAACCGGCGCCACAGCGCGGGTTTGGCGCTGCAACGGCAGTTGCGTGGTGTGTGACCAGAATCCAGGGGAACGGGGCCTCCCCGTGCGCCTGGTGGTGTTCGCTGCTCGCCAGCGTTTGTGCGATCAGTGGGCGCCGTCGCTGTGCGTGGCAAACCAGTCAGGGTGACCACGTGAGCGCAGGTAGCCGTTCAACGAAGAAACCAGGTAGTCACGTTCCTGGTCGCTGAGCGAGCCCATCATGAAATGGCGCCCCAGCTCGGCCAGCACGTTGCGCACCCCAGGCGGGCAATGCGGGATCGACCACAGGTTGGTGAGCATGTCCGGGTCGAGCATGGCCGCCACGAAGTTGCACACCGTTTCGGCAACGTCAGGCTGCTTGGAATGCAAAAGCTGGCTGGCTTGCCAGACGGGTGGCATGAGCCCGGCTTGATAGTTCATTGCTTTGCCCTTTCCCGATACCAGCTGACGGCCTGCTCTGTAGTCCAGAGCCCATCAGCAACTCTCGCCTGCACGACGAGATCGTCAATTGACATGACCTGTCCCTCAAGCCGGAGCGATGCATTGGCTTGCTCAAACTGAGCGGCACGCCGATGGGCCTCTGCGTTGTCGCTGGTGTCCGCGAAGAGGTGCCGTGCGAAAGGTGCAAGCCAGTTGGTGGCAGCCTCGATTGATGCAGGCTGTCGCGTGTCCAGTTCCTCGCGCAAATCCTTCAGCTCACGAATCAGTCGTTGTGCTTCAGCGATGCGATCTTGACGCGGGGAGCCCTGTTCACGTTCTTGACCGATCAGCTCGGCAAAGTGGGAAATGATGGCGCCGATCACGTCGTGCACGACTTCCAGGCGAACCCCTGTGCGGCTGAATAGACGTGAAGGTGTTTGGGGTGATTCGAGGGTTGCTTGGGGCATGGTCATCTTCCTCCTGATGGCATTTTTGACCTGTTCAGGTTTGTCGTCAAAACATGTGCTGCAAAACCGTGCACGTGTGGTGGCAGGGTTATCCACTCTTTCTGAATGATCTTCATCTTTATAAGCGTGTCACCCATGACACGTGTTGATCCCAACTGATGTCATAGGTGACACGGGTTGCGGTCATGGATGACACAGGTCATCGCCTGCTGCCCGCCGCTGAGTTGTGGACAACCTCGTACGTCTCTTCAAGCTCTGTCACGCGGAGGTGGCGGTGGTAGGTCATGCGCACGGGCAGTTCCCCGGTGTGACAGAACTCCTTCAGGGCCTCTTCCGTCGTTCGCTGAAGCCGAGGGACGTTGTTCCAGACGACTTCACCAACAACTTCGCCGGTTTCGGCTGTGCGCGCCAGAAGCCTTTCGATAATCACATAGCGCCCAGTCCTCCCGCGTCGTTGCCCGGCTGGGATTGCGTCGTGAATCCACTGATGAGCCTTCAGCTTGGAGATGGATCTGGCAACCGTCGATGGGCTCATGCCAATCAGTTTTGCGATGGTTTCCCGCCCGACTTGAGACACCCCACTGTTGATGTCAGCGAAGCTCTTGATCACCGCGTACACGGCAAATCCACTGGTGCCAATGGTCTGAATTTCACCGCGCTGCACGCGCTCGTCCAGGATGCGGAACCAGGTCGTCCTGACGTTCAAGGGCAGGGTAGGGGGCGTGTTCTCTTTGACAGAATGGAACTGTAAGGACGTGCGCGGCTCCAGCTCTGTCAGCAACTGATTCAACGGTTTGAAGTCGTTCATGCCAGGCCCCGTGACGTTTGACGTGGACGACCGCGCCTTGGCTCTGGTATGGCCATCGAAGTTATGTCAGTGCCGTTCGACTCCGATGAGTCAACCAGAGCGTTGATCCATTTCTGGTAGGCAGCCACAGGAAACAAGCGTCTGCCGCCTACGCGCAATGACGGGGGAAGGGTCGGATCACCACGTGAGAGGCGATTGCGCACAGCGCTGACTTGCACCCTCAGAAGGGCGGCAATTTCTTCGACGGTGTAGAAGTCTTTAGTCATCCATGTATCCCGTTGAATTTTTTGGGATGGCTCAATACATGGATCGACATGGTTCCTATTGACAACCGTCAGGGCAAACAAACAATGGCAGAGGTT
>Ga0208492_1000805_pt1 | contig 23935 bp, 16 predicted proteins | sample Subbioar_CSW14AB_FD_184820 | JGI IMG/M metagenome (GOLD analysis project Ga0208492, IMG submission 184820) | Serpentinite rock and fluid subsurface biosphere microbial communities from McLaughlin Reserve, California, USA - CR12Mar_CSW14AB (SPAdes) | ecosystem: Environmental > Terrestrial > Deep... | reverse complement strand
CCACACCGGACGGCAGACCGTCGTGCACACCTCGCGCACCTTTTGCTCGTACTCGGGACGGCAGACGGTGTAGTGCCGAACTTCATCGTGTTCCTCATACACCGGCCGCGAGCAGATCGTCCTGACTTCGCGCATTCTTTGTTCGGTGACGGGACGGCAAACGAGGACCTTCTGCTCCTTCAGAACGGTTCGGTAGACCGGCTTGTAGCAGGTCTCTTCGATTTCCTCGGTCACCATCTTGTGGCAAACGCGGTGCTTGACTTCGGGCAGACAGCACTGCTGTTTGGTAATGCAGGTTTTTGGGTAGCGGCAGGCCCCCAAATGGAAGGCATTTGCCTCCGGAAGGCTCACCCCCGCCAGACACAGGCAGGTGAGCATTCCCAATTTGATCCAATGACTCATTTCTAATTACTCCCCCTGTTTTCCGTTTTTGGCTCCGCATTCCCCAGGCGGATCGCCGAAACGGTTCCAGAGCCTTATCTCTCTTTCCCAGTTTGTTCAGATTGAAACTGCGTTACAAACGAAAGTTGAGTCAGTTCGAAATAGATTCAATTTTGCCGGTCATGCGGCCGATGTAATCGATACAACCCAAACCCCTTGGGCAGATTGGCCAGTGTCCCACGGGTCAGCGCCCAGTTCGATGTCCCAAGGAACCGGTTGTTTGGCAGGGAGATCGATGGCATGAATCAGCACAGTCAACCCCATTCTTTGGTGCTACAGCAGAATGGGAATCCGGATGAAATGGTCGTTGCGTTTCCAGGCGGAGTGCTTGGGCGAGGCAGCCAGGCCGACTTCGCAATGGCCTCGGGCGAAATCAGCCGCAGCCACTGCTTGTTTTTCGTCAAGAACGGCCTGTGGCGAGTGAAGGATCTCGAAAGCACCAACGGCACCTTCATCAATGGTTGCCTCATCACCGATTGCATCCTCTGTTGCGGCGATCGTTTGAAAATGGGAGACCTGGAGTTTGTCGTGACCGGTCCGAAAATTCCCGAAGCCGCGGCCAAGCGGGCCAAGGAAGTCGTCGAGGGGATGATCCGCGCCGCTTCGCAACCGGCCCTCAAGCGAGCCGCCTAGAACCAGCCGTCTAGAACCAGCCGTCTAGAACCAGCCGTCTAGAACCAGACGCCTAGAACCAGCCGTCTAGAACGAGCCGTCTAGATCGAGCCGCCGAAACCGCCCTGCGTCGAAATCGCGGCAATCGTCGCCGGATCTCGCCAAGACTCAGGCGTCCGCGAACCTTGCGGATGAATAGGATTCTCTAGGAACCTTGGCCCGGGGCCCTTCATGTTGGCCCCTGGGCGAAGTTCCAAGGCCGAGAGTCCATCATCTCAGGGGTGTTTTTTGGAGCTCGAAAAAGACGAGTATGTCGAGCAGGCCTACTTTTTCCGGATGATCCGCGATCGTCTGGACCAGGGGCTCTCCACCCAGGAGATCCTGGGATCGCTTGATCAGGAACTTCTTTCGACCACGCGCCTGCCGATGGCCGTGCAGTTTCTCAAAACCGAGCTCAGACACACCGGCCATCTATCGAAGGGATTCGATCGGCTAGCGCATTATTTCACGCCGTTTCAGGCGCATGTCGTGCGCTCCGCGGAAAACGACAAGCTCAAGTTTTCGCTAACCAATGCGCTGGCTGTCTTGCAGAAAGAGGCCGAATACCGTTCAGGCACGCCGACCGTGTCGGGGTTGTTCGTTTATCATTTCGAAGTTTTGGCGCGCAACCGTCTCGGTTACGACGACGGCCTCAAGGCGATGTCGCAAGATTGGTTTTATCCCCCCGACTGGCAGCGGTTTTTAAGCGACGCGCGCCATCAACTGGGGATCATCGAATTTGCCGATCTGATCTATTTGCGTTCCGAGTGGTACTTGAAGGAGCAGAGGCGCACCTATCCCGATTACGAACCCTCGCTTCCCAGTCTCTTTGGCGAAAAGGAAGGAAAGATCGCCAAGGCCAATCGCTCGCGCGATCCGCTTTACCTTTTCTCCGCACTGCAGCGGCAACTGGGCTACCCGGAGGTGCCCCGCTCAAGCGATGAAGTGAAGGAACAGACCCTTTTGCAGCAGTTGCAACTGCGCATCCGGGATCTTGAGGGCAAAGTCCGACTGCTGGAAGCCGAAAACCGCGAGCAAGTCGATCTCACCAAGCTCGCTCGTCCCGAATTTCTCGGGGACGATTGACCTCGCGCTCATGCGCGGGGGTGATCCCTTACCGCGCTCATGCGCGGGTGGGATCATGACCGTGCCAAGGCGCGGGTATGCGGGTGAGATCGAATGTCGCGGCTTATGCCGTTCCGTGCGGAATCGACTGCGAATTAGGCAGAGGGACGGCGCTGAAACGCTTGCAGAATCTCATTGAGGTCATCGGTGATGAGCACCTCGTCGTCGAGGAAATCATGCAGCCAGGCATAGTTGCGCCGATTGGCCAGGGCCAGAATGGGGATCAAGTCCCCAAGGGTGACTCGGACGGTCGGTTCGGGGCCGGTCGCGGGAGTTTCTTCCTGCTCGGTCCCTTGAAAAAGTCTCAAATGGCGAGACATAGTTGTCATCCCTGAACTGCGGTTTCCTAGGGTGGAGCAAACCGCAAAATCCCCCGTGCTTCCTTCGTCGTTTTCGCGAGGCCAGGATCAAGAAAAAAGTCGCGAAATGAAGTTTTGGTGAGGCGCGGGGTTGGATTGGGAGGGAGCAGGCCGCAAGATGATGCAGATGCCAAAAACAATGCCAAAAACGACGAATATCGCAGTCATTGGCAGCGGCGCCTGGGGAACCGCGACCGCGCTCGTCCTCGCCTCGAAAAACACACTGGCGGTTTCTCAATGGGTGCCCAGGGCCGAATCCCACAAGGCTTTGATTCGTACCCGCGAAAACTCAACCTATCTACCTGGTGTGCCACTTCCGGAGTCGATTCACCTTCATCACGAAGATCTGCGGCCCGTGGCCGAGGCCGACTGGTGGGTCCTCGCGACTCCGGCTGTTTTCCTCGAAAGGACACTGGCCACGCTCAAAGCGCGAGGAATTGACCGATTTCCTCCAGCCATCAGCCTGATCAAGGGGATGGATTTTGCCAGCGGCCAAAGACCGAGCCAGGTTATTGCCCGGCTGCTTGGGCACGACCGGATTGTGGTCGTTAGCGGTCCAAGCCATGCCGAAGAAGTGGCCCGTGCGCTGCCCGCATCCCTTGTGGCCGCGTCGGCCCAGGAAGCGTTAGCCGTCGAAGTGCAACAAATCATGGGCACGAGCCGTTTGCGCATTTACACCTCGACCGATACCGTTGGCGTCGAGTGGGCGGGAATTCACAAGAATGTCATGGGAATTGCCGCCGGAATCTGCCAGGGCCTGGGCCTTGGCGATAATGCCGTTTCGGCGCTGATGACCCGGGGTTTGGCCGAAATGGCCAGGTGGGGAGTCTCTCAGGGCGGCGAACAGGAGACCTACATGGGGCTCGCCGGCGTCGGCGATCTGGCCACGACTTGCATCAGCAAGCACGGGCGCAACCGCCAGGTCGGCTTGCGCCTCGCCCGGGGAGAAACCCTGGCGCAAATTCAGGCCGAAATGAAGCAGGTGGCCGAGGGGATCAATACGGTTCAAGTATTAAAGAAGGCGGCCGCCGCTCAAGGGATTGGCCTGCCGATCACCGAGGCGGTGCACGCCGTCCTATTCGAAGGAATCCCCCCGGCAGTGGCGGTCGAACGCCTGCTGCAAAGAACCCCAAAACCCGAAATGGAAGAAAACCGATCGGGATCGAGGAAGGTGTCATGAGTTCTCAAGCACTCAAGGAATGGGCTTCGATCTGCGGTTTTTTGACCGAGGGGAAACTGATTGCGCTTCTTCGTAAAGGAGGGCTGGCCGACCAGCCCGGCTTTTTCGCAAGTGCGGACGGCGGATTTTGGCTCCATCCGACCCATTTTCACGAACAGCGCGCCAGTCTCAGAGAGGGCTGGCCGATGCCCGCCCAGCCCTTTGAATCCGAAGCGCTCAAGCGTTCAGGCGAGGTGCCCATTCCCGCCTTTTGCCGTGTCACGGGTAGTTACCAGATCCAGCGCCTCGACACCGCGCTACGCTATGCCGCCATCAGCCCCTACAGCGACGAAGTCGTCACGACCCGATTCAACTACCGTCAGCCCGGCATCTTTTTGCACACCGTGCGCGTCTACCGCGCCTCGCCTATTCTCTGGGTTCAGGACCTGCCGCAATGGGCCGGGTGCAAAAGCTTCCACGAGATCGACATCGATCCGCGCGAGATCCCTCATCAAGCGGTGCTCGACGACCCTGCTTACCGGCGCGAAGTTCTGCGCATCGAAGAGATCCTCCAGCCCACCGCCCTCGTTTGAGTGTTCCCATGCTTTTTGTGTTTTGCCTGGGGATCGTTTTGACACAGGGGGTGATTCCCCCCCCGGCTCCGGCCTTTTCCCCGCAAGACCCGAACTCATCGCCTCCCCTCGCGGCTTCCGAGCTTCAGGCCCTGCTCGAGGCCGAGGCGAAAACCTGGAACGTGCCGGGCGCGGGCATGGTGGCGGTTTATCCCGGCGCGACCCAGACCCGTTTTGTCACCGGTGTACGGTCTTTGGAGGGAAAAGAACCCGTCGGTGACCACACGGTATTTCCCAGCGGATCGTTGACCAAGGCCTTCACGACGGCACTGGCGGCGATTGCGGTGGCCAGAGGTCAATGGTCCTGGGATGATCCGGTTCACAAATATTTCGCGGACTTTCCCGATTCGTTGGACTCCGATCCAGGCGTGGCCCTGAAACTCTGGCATCTTGGTTCGCACACGTCCGGCTACCCTTCGCACGATCTGCTTTTCTACCGGCAGGATCAACCCATCCGCGAAGGGGTGAAGCGCCTGCTTAGCTTGCCGGCCGTTTGGCGTCCTGGAACGCACTACCAGTACCAAAATCTCATGGTGCGTTCGCTTGGACTGGCGCTTGAAAATAAAACGGGCCAAAACTGGAGCGAGCTGGTGCGCAAGGAGCTTCTGCAGCCGCTCGGCATGACCGGTGAATCGTTCACCGCCCAGGAGTTCCAGGCCGGTGCTGAGCGCGCGCTCCCTCACCGGCTCGATGACGCCTCTCAGCCGGCTCAATGGAAAGAGGCCTGGCTTTGCCGCAATGAAGATCCCTGCGCCAGCCTTTGCCTGCCGCTCAAGGCCTGGGAGCCCTGGCTGCGCCTGCACCTGGGCCAGAAACTCGACAAGGGTCCAGAACCTCGCGAAATCAAGCAGATTTTGGAAACTCATGCGACGAGGATCATGCAACCCGATGGGATCCAGGACCGGGAATTTCAACCCGAATTCGCGCACCTGGGCTACGGACTCGGCTGGGTGACGTTGAAATACCGGGGAGATAACGCATTGGCCCATGGTGGCGTCATGGATGGCTACCGGGCCTTCATCCTACTCATTCCCGACCGCCAGGTTGGGGTCGTGGTTTTTGCCAACCTCGACCGCACGCCCATGTGCCACGCCCTGGCCTGCAAGGCGCTCGATCTGATTCTGCAAGCACCTCGTGTCGATTGGACCGGCCGGATGCTCAAGAAAAAAGTTCGAGAAGATCGTGAGAAAAAAGAGGTCCAGGATCGGGTGGCGCGAGCGGCCCGGGCCTGGAAAGGCGCCGAGGCGTCCAGGCAATGGCCCGGAGACTATCACAATGCAGCCTATGGCCGCGTGCGCTTCCAGGTTACAAACGATCAGGCAAGCCTGGAATTTCGCGGGCAGAAATATCCGGTCGTCCGGATCGATGCCGGACAGTTTTTCCTTTTCGATCCGGTCCTGGGCGATGCGGAAGTCACCTTATCCCGAGTGCCTGGCGGCATCCGCTTGAGAATCGCCGGGCGCATGGGCGCCGAATTCGTCAAGACTGACTGAACGGCATCCGTTCCCGCGCGGTATTCGTCATGGCCCCATTAAGGTCAGGCGCTTTTTGCCCGAACCCAGTCTCAAATCGCCTAAGCGGCCCGTGACAGTTTCGGTGCATCGCTGATCGTTTGCTTGGTCCTGGGAGTGAACTCGCGAATTCTTTGAAAGAGCGCGGGAAGGATGAGCAGCGCGCAGGTGCTGCAGGCGACCACGCCGCTGAACAGAAGCAGTCCCAGGCTTGAGAGCCCCTGATGCGAAGAGATGAGCAGGCAACCAAAACCCAGGGCCGTCGTCGCCGAGGCGATTGCGATGCCCCGGAAGACCGCGAAGTCGATCCGGTAGGGACCCGAGCGCCCGCGGAAATCGTGTACCAGGTGCAAGCCGTTGTCGACGCCAATGCCCACGAGCAGAGGCAAACCGATCATGTTCGCCGGGTTCAAACTGACTCCGAGGAGCACGAGCGCCCCCAGCGCCGCGATCAGACCGCAGACCAGCGGGATGAGCGCCAGAATTGCATGAAGCAGCGAACGCAGTTCCAGCAACACGACCACGAGGATGGCAAGGAAGGCGTACCAGGCGGCCTGGACGAAACTATCGCGCATCTGTTCGAGGCCTAAGCGGGTCGTGAACGGTTTGCCGGTGGCGCTCGGAGCGACCTGGGCCACGGCATCGGTGAATTGGCGCAACCCCTCAAAATCCCAGGTGTCGAAGGCGGGAAACACGCGCAGAATGAAGTGGTTTCCGGCTTCGAAGCGCTCCCGCAAATTGGCGGGCCAGTCTTCGCTCTGGATCGGTTCCAGCGAGCACATCCGCTTCAACTGATGAAGCTTTTCGAGAAGATCGAGCACGATGCGCCGATCGAAATCGGCCAGGTGGGCGGCAAGATTGGCACCGGAATGACTCAAGATCCAATCGAGTTTGCGCAGGCGCACCTCGATGTCGTCGAAATCCCGGGTGCGCCGAGGATTGGTCTGTTCGGTTCCAAGCCAGGTCAAAAAGACGGCAACTTCTCTGGCGAGGGATTTGGGCGGATTGGCCGTGATCGGTAGCGGCTGCCCTAATTTGGGCAGTTTTTCCAGTTCGGTGCCAATGCGTTTGATCGACGCGAGGGTTGCGGCCTGATCGATTGGCGCCAGCGAGGCGGTTTCGGCCACCGAGGAAACTTCGCCAAGTGCCTTGAGCTTTTCCGCCAGCTCGACAGCGTCCCTGCGATTGTTCACGACGACCACGGCGTGCCAGCTTGCCTGGGGGCATTTCTCAAGCAGGCGGTTTTGCCAGTGAACCGACTCGAGGCTGGCCGACTGCATGTGGAGCAGGTTGCTGTCGTAACGCAACCAGAAGAGCAGGGGAACGAGCGCGCAAATGCCGAACGCCAGCGGAAGCAGAAAAGCCCGAGGCAACATCGGAATCCGGGGTTCAGGCCGGGGAAATCGCACCAGATCGCGCTCAACCGAAGATTGCGCCGGCTCGGCAGGGCCAAACCAGACCAACAACGCAGGCAACAGGGTGATGCTTGTCAGGCCGCAAAGCAGCGTGCCGCTGCCGGCGATGAAACCCAGTTCGGCGACGGCCTGAAATTCGGCGAAGCTCGTGGCGCCAAAGGCGATCGCCATGGTCAGCGAGGCGAATGCGATCGCCGTGCCCATCGTGGCGGCAGTGCGCCGGGTCGCATGCGCATCGCTTTGTCCCTGGGCTTTTTCCTGATCGTACCGGCTAATCCAGAGGATGCCGTAATCTCCCACCCCGATCAACATGAGGGCGAAGGTGGCGGAAAGGAGATTCAAATGGCCGATTGCGACTGTGGTTAAGCCAAGAGCCAAGACGGTGCCAGTGACCAGCGGAACCACGGTCAAAAGGGGAATGCGAAAGCCGCGAAAAACCACGAGGTAAAGGCCAAACACCAGGCCCAGGGCCAGCCAGGAAGCGCGGTTGGTATCGACCTTGGAGGCCTCCATCTCATCGCATTCCAACGCGGGCAAACCTGTCAGGCCGATCTTCAGATCGGGGAATTCGTGACGGATCTGATCCAGGACATGTTTGGCGTCGAGAACTCCGGCAAGGTAGGGGGCCATCGGATTGTCGGCCGAGGGTTTGGGCCGCACCGACATGAAGGCGAGGGAACGATCCTTGTTGAAGAAGTAGGTCGGGTGATCGAGGCTCAACTGGGCTTCAAATCCTTCGGGCCGCAATGAGTTCCAGGGGCTCTGGTAGGTGCCCGGGCTCCCCAGATAAGTCATCGAGGCGTCGAGAATTCCTTTGAATCCGTCGAGAAAGCGCTGGTCGCCGGCGGCTACCTTGCGGCCAATCGTGATGTTGCGAAGCTTGGTCTTGGCCTCAATCATGAGGCTTTGCAAGGTGAACAAGTTCCAGCCAAAGGGCAGGTCCAGGAGCGGCTTCATCTCCTTGAGGACAATCTCGATCTGCTCAAGCTTGTCCGGCGGCAAGAGTTGCAGCGCCTTGTCCGCGATCGAGGAGGGGTCGACCTTTTCCAGCACGCGGTCAAAGCGGTCGGGGCGGGCGCGAAACTCCTCGGCAATCCGGTCGATCGCTTTTTCCATGCGCTCAGGCGTCGAACCTTCAAGGACCGCAACTAAGTCGTCGTCGGGCCCATTCAAAGCCAGATAATTCTTCCAGGCGACCTGGACCGGGTGATTCTCCCGGATCATGTCGTCTCGATGCACGCGAAATTGCAGTTGCGTCGTCGCCAGGTAGACCGAGGCGCCGGCGAGCAGCAAATAAATGAAGACGATCGCTTTAGGAAAGTGGGAGCAAAAAAGAGAGATTCGGGCAATCACTTGCCCTAGTCGGGAGGTAACGGCATCCATGCCGGGGTCTCTTGGTCGGGGTCTCAAGCAGAACGGACTTTGGGCGGGAGCATACCCAAAGGTCCTTTCGAGATCAACGCCGCTTCAAAGCCGGTTCTACCAGGTCGTTTTGTGGTGAGAATCAGCGTTCGACGGTCGCCTCAAGTGCCCAATTCTTCTGGTACTTAAGGATTTTTGGCTCGAGTTCCTCCTTGAGGAAATCGATCACCTGTTCCGGAGCGCGACCGGCCAAATAACTTTTCTCGCGGATCGCCTGAAAATCGATTCCCTGGAACGCTTTTTCACTCCCCAGGCGTTCCAACAGGTCGTTTTTGGGTGCGCCACCCTTGAGAGCCGCCGTCACGGCGTGACTATGCACGCGAATCATCTCATGGAGTTCCTGGCGGTCCCCTCCCTGGGCCACGGCAGCCATCATCAAATTCTCGGTGAGCATATAAGGCATGATCCGGTCGACTTCCCGCTGGATCACTTCGGGGTTGGGCTTCATGCCGCGCGCAATGTTGAGCGCGAGCTTCAGTACCGAATCCGCAGTCAAAAACGCCTGGGGAATGCTCAGGCGCCGATTGACGCTGTCATCCAGCGTGCGTTCCAGCCACTGCACCGCGGCCGTCTGGGCGGCATTGCCTGGCAGGTTCATCCCGTACCGTGCCAGCCCGCACATCCGTTCGGCGCGCATCGGATTGCGTTTGTACGGCATGGCGGAAGAACCGATCTGACTGTCTTCGAACGGCTCGTCCAGTTCCTGGCGGTGGCTCAAAAGCCTTAAGTCATTGCCAAAGCGGTGCGCCGACTCGCAAATGCCTCCCAGGGCCGCGAGGATCTGCGAATCCATCTTGCGCGGATACGTCTGACCCGTGACCGGCCAGATCTGGTCGAACCCCATCTTCTTGGCGACGAGGCGGTCGAGCGCAACCACCTTTTCATGGTTGCCATCAAACAGCGCCATGAAGCTGGCCTGGGTGCCGGTCGTTCCCTTGGTGCCGCGGAAGCGCAGTTCGCTCAAACGATGTTCCAGGTCGACCAGGTCGATCAAGAAATCCTGGGCCCAAAGGCAGGCGCGCTTGCCGATGGTGGTCAGTTGCGCCGGTTGAAAATGCGTGAAGCCAAGACAAATCCGGTCTTTGTGCGCGACCGCGAAATCGGCCAGAGCACGCAGCACCGAGGCAAGCTGCGCGCAGATAAGCTTCATCCCCGAACGCATCAGGATGACTTCGGCGTTGTCGGTGACAAAGCAGCTCGTCGCGCCCAAGTGGATGATTTCCTTGGCTTCGGGTACGACATCGCCAAAGGCGTGGATGTGCGCCATGACATCGTGGCGGAACTTGCGCTCGTAAGTTTCCGCCGCATCGAAATCGATCTCGTCCACCTTGGCGCGCAACGCTTCGATCTGTCCGGGGCGAATGCGGGGCGTGGCGCCATCAGCCGTTTTCAGACCCAGTTCCATCTGCGCTTCGGCAAGCGCCACCCAGAGCCGCCGCCAAATTCCGATCCGTTTTTGCGCGCTCCAGAGTGCCGCCATTTCACGCGTGGCGTACCGGGTACTCAGCGGATCTTCGTAAATCTTGAGAGAATCCATCATCAATTTCCTTGCCGGGACCTTGCGAGTCCGGCGAAAGACGAACCTTCGCCAAAAGAGGCGTTTTCGTCAGGCTCATTAGCCTTGGACCGAAAAAAGAGAACGAAACCGTGGGGGTCATCCCCCCCTGGCGCCAACTGGGGTTAAGCTTCGGGAAGGATGGCCCCCGTTCCGGAAGACAAGGAGGTGCAAGACTATGGTCATTCGCTTATTAGGATTGGCGATCGTATTCCTGGTGTTCGCCGCTGGCGATCAAAAGGCTTCGGCTCAGAACCCCACTGGTCCTGACCCCTATCTCCCCAGGATGTTTTACTACCCCTATTACTACTTTCCCCACAACTATTATCCGGCCAACAGCCCGAAATGGCCTGAAAAGCCCGGCCAGCCCTATCAAAAGCCGCCCGCTTACATGGCCTGGCCTCCCTACCAAGCCATGCACTGGCGCTATGAAGCCCTGCAGCCCATGCGCCATCACTCCGGCTTCCATTTCTGGCTCGATCAGTTTTGATTGCCCCGCCCAACCCGCCTAGCATAAACCCCGGTCCTCTCGGCCGGGGTTTATTTTTTATGGCCCTTCGGGCCCCCTGTATATCCGTTTTGACGATGTCCGTTATGTCCCTTGATTTGTTTGTGGGCCCTTTGGGCCCACTTTAGGTCCGTTGTTTCTCTAGGCTTTTTCTTTGTTTTCAGGATCCCCACTTTGGTTTTCTCTTAGCTCGGAGCGTGCGATTTCATGAAGAAGGACCCGGTGGAAGCAGCCAAGGAAGTCAAGGCGGTGGTTGCCAAGGTGATTGCCAATCTGGAAAAGGTGATCCTGGGCAAGCGCAACCAGCTTCAGCTCGTGCTCGTTTCCTACCTGGCCGAGGGGCATGTTCTTCTTGAAGATGTACCCGGCGTTGCCAAGACCATGCTCGCGCGCGCCGTGGCCAAATCCATCAATGCGGCTTTTAAGCGCGTGCAGTGCACCCCCGACCTTCTGCCCGGCGACATCACAGGTGTCAGCGTCTTCAATCAGAAGACCGCCGAATTCGAGTTTCGACCCGGTCCCGTCTTCTCACAGACCTTCCTTGCTGATGAAATCAACCGCGCCACGCCGCGTGCCCAGGCAGCCTTGCTCGAAGCGATGGCCGAACGCAAGGTTTCCGTCGACGGCCAGACCTACGCGCTCAAGCCCCCTTTCCTCGTGATCGCCACCCAAAACCCGGTGGACCATGAGGGGACCTTTCCCCTGCCCGAGGCGCAGCTTGACCGGTTCTTGATCCGCCTGAGCCTGGGGTATCCCGCGCCTGAGGAAGAAATCAAGCTGCTTGGCAGGCTACAAAGAACTCACCCGATCGATGAAATCGCTCCGGTCGTCAGCGCCCAGGAATGGATCGCCTGCCAGGACTGCGTCAAGGAGATCCATGTCGATCCGAAGGTGCGCAAGTACATCGTTGAAATCGTCCAGGGAACGCGCGAGCATGAAGAGGTCGCGCTTGGCGGCAGTCCGCGCGCCTCGCTTGCCCTGATGAAGACGGCGCAGGCGCTGGCCGCCATCGAAGGTCGCCCGTTTGTCACACCCGACGATGTCAAGAAGATGGTGCAACCGGTGCTGGGCCACCGCGTCATCTTGCGTCCCGAAAGCCGCATGCGCAAGGTTTCGGTCGCCTCGCTGTTGCAAGAAGTCGTTTCCGATGTGAAGGTGCCGATCTTGGAAAATGTTTCCCGGGGCAAGGATCATTTCGCCGATTGATCCGCCTGCGCCGAGCCTTTTCATGACTCCCATGCTTCCCAAAAGTCCCATGATTTTCTGATCCCTTTTTCGAGGGCTCCTCGTTGATCTGGTGGATCGCCGCGCTCATCTTGCTTGGCCTTTCGTTTGCCCTGGGCTCCTCGCTCATGGCGGTGATCGTCTACGGCCTGATCCTGACGCTGAGCCTGAGCTGGTTGATGTCGGTGCGCACCAAGGGGGTGGTGCGCGGCAAACGAAACTGGACCAACCAGACCGTCGAAATTGGCGAAACGCTCGACATGAAGGTGACCTTGACCAACAAGGGCGCCTCGTTCATTCCCTGGGTCTTGATCGAAGATCTCCTGCCAGAAGGCTGGAACAACCCCGCCGGGCCCATCTTCAAGATTCGGGGCAAACGCTTGCGCCTGGCCATGCTGCGCCCGGCTAGCACCGTGAAACTTTCCTATTCGCTCGAATGCAAGCGTCGCGGATTTTACCAGGTCGGCCCGATGGTGATCGAAAGCGGCGACATCTTCGGTTTCCATCGCCGTTTCGCCATGGAAGCGCCTCCCGGTTTTGTCATGGTCATGCCCAAGGCGTTTTCACTGCGCGGCTATGAAATCGCCTCGCGCCGGCCGGTCGGGGAAATCAAACTGGCTCACAAGCTCTTCGAAGATCCGACGCGCATTGCCGGAGTGCGCGAATACCGCGCGGGCGATCCGCTTAACCGCATCCACTGGAAGGCCAGCGCTCGCGCCGGCGTGCTGCAAACCAAAATCGTCGAGCCTTCGGTTCTTGCCGGGGCGACGATCGTGCTCGACTTCCACAAGAACAGTTATCCGGAAACTTCCGAACCGTTTTTGAGTGATCTGGCCGTCACCTGTGCCGCTTCGATGGCGTTGGCGGTGTGCCAGATCCGCCAGCAAGTGGGCTTTCTGGCCAACGCCACCCACGGCGCCGAACGGGTGAAAATGCTCGGCTACGAGCTAGAACCCAAGACCTTGCGCCAGGCGGTGCGCCAGAATCAAAAAGGACCGATCGAGGGGCTCGATTTCGTGCGGGTGCCGACCTTGCGCGGCGATGAGCAGTTTCCGCGCATTCGCGAAATGCTCGCCTGCGTCGAACTCTCCGAGGGGCCGACGCTTCAAGAAATATTGAGTGAATATGGCTGGATGATCCCGGCCGACTCGACCTTGGTGGCGATCGTCCCCACGGTCACCAAACAACTGGCTCAGGTGCTCGGCGACATCAAGCGCAAAGGAAAGGCGGTCTCCGTCATCCTCACCACGCTTGATGAGGGAGAGAAGGAGCGCTCGCTGACCAACCTGGTGGCCCAGACGATTCTGGAGTTCAAACTGGTCAAATCCGAAAACGACATTCCCGACATGTGCCTCAGTCAGGTCGATCGGTCAGCCCCTTATGCATTGCAGGGGTGGTGACGCGAGAGGTTTGAGCGAAGAATGAGAAGAGGAAGGAGGAAGAATCGATCGTGAGTGCCCGACTGCGCCAAGGACCGATCGACTGGTTCGTGATCGCCTTATCGCCCGCGCTGGTGATGGGGATGATCATGGCCTTTTTGTTTTTCCTCACCAATATATTTTTTGGCGCGGACGACGGCAACGCTCCCTGGAACTACTACCTGTTCTGGTACATCTTCGGCATGGTTCTGACGGCGCGCATTTCGATGGCCGGAGGTTTTGAAAGCCGATTCAAGGCGCCGATGTACAGCCTCATTTTGACCGTGGCGGTCTGGTTTTACATTTCGGGCATCATGCCCGGACCGGGCATTCCTGGGCTGCCCAAGGAAATGGGGGAAGGCAACAAGGTCTTGCGGCTGATTTTGTCAGGCCCCTTTTTGGCGATTGCCTGGTACCTGGCCTGGAAAATCACTTTCGATGTCACCGACATCGACGACAAGTCGCGCCTCGATTCGAGCGGCCTGGCCGACACTCCGCCGGAAGTATTGCAGGAAGACGCGGCGGTAAGGGCGCGCAAGCGCGCCCAGAAAAAGGGAGAGAAAATTGAGGTTGCGACCAAGTATGACCTACCCAAGCAGCGCCGGCCAGGGGCCTGGGTTGTCATGTTTGCCGTGTTTTGCTTACCCTTCTTCGCCTTGGGTCAAGCGCTGATTCCGCCGGAAGAAACGGCGCGCCGGGTCGGGACTTTGTATCTCGCGGGCTGGTTCATGGGCTCGGCCCTCGGCTTGCTCATGACGACTTTCTTCCTTTCCCTGCGGATTTATCTGACGCGGCGCGGCATCGAGATGCCTTCGGGAATGGCCCTGGGTTGGCTGAGCTTGGGGGCCTTGCTCATCGCCGCGGTCGTGGGCGTGTCGCTTCTGTTCCCCCATCCCGATTCGGGCAATTTTCTTGGGAAGTTCTTGCCCAACAAGGATGCCCATCAAGGTGGCACCGATCTGGCCCGGGCCGAGGGGGCCAAGGGCAAGGGGGACAAGGAGGTCGGCAAATTTCAGAAAGTGGATAATAAAGAGGGGAAAAAGGCGATAGACGGCAAGGAAGGCAAGGGCGGGCAAAAGAAGGACGAGGCTGGGGGCAAGGAGAAGGGCAATAATCAGGCCAAGGCGAAAAAGAACGAAAAGGGCAACGATCCGCCTCAAGGGAAAAAGAACGACAAGGCGGATGAGAAGGGGCAGAAGGCCGACCCGAATCAAAAAGAGGGGGACCCGAAACAAGGTAAACAAGCCAAGGAAGGGCAACAGGATCCACCGCAGGGCCCCAGTGAGCTTCAGCAAAAACTTTCGTACATCATGCGCGTGATCATGTGGTGCGCGATGTTGCCGGTGGCCATCGCGCTCTTTATCTTTTTCGGCCGTGCCTTCTCGCTGCATCCCAGTTGGCTGCAAGATTGGCTCGACTGGTTCTTTGGCCTATTCCGTGGCGAAGACAAGCCGGCAAAGGCAGGCACGGTAGGTCCAGACGAACCCGAACCGGTCTGGAGCGGTAATCGCACCCGATTTTTGCAGTTTGAAAATCCGTTCGATACGGGCGAAGCGGCCCACATGAACGATGAGCAACTTGTGGATATGACTTCCGAGGCATTACTCGCCTGGGCCCACGATGCCGGCTTCGATCCCGAGCCAGGCGAGACCTTCGAAGAGTTTGTGGCCAGGCTTGGCGCCGAGCAGAAAAAGCAACGTCTTGGGAAGATCGTCCCCTACCATCAACTACGCAATTACTACAAGCTGACGGGTAGTTCCAGCGACTGCAAAACGGCCTGTAAGGAGATCTGGAACTCCTTGACATAGGCCACCTGGTCAGAGGAGGATCGTGAACGTCCTCTACGCTTGACGAGCCGGGCCGGTGAGGCGGATCAACTCACCCGACCTGCTCAGAAGATCGAGCCAAGTCCGAAGTCCTGGGCGCATACATAGGTCAAGAATCCCTGGAGTGCATTGGTGATCCCCCGTCCTTCCGAACCGGTCATCGCCGACGTCAACAGCTCGATCATGTCGCCTCTGGCCCAGCCGCCTGTGGTCGAAGGCGACCGCCTGGCGCAATTGCCCCCCACTCCCCTTAGCTGGCGCCTCGTGATTTTGACGGCGATCGTTTGCGTGGCGGGACTGGCTTTCCTGAGCCAATCTTGGATTGGTTTGCGCGGTCAGGCGCTCGCGGGAGTGTTTTTTTTCTTTGGGTTGGTGGCCGCCTTTTCCGTGAATCTCAGGATTGTTCCCTACCGGACCATCCTTTGGGGTATGGCGTTGCAACTGGTTCTGGCGATTTTGATTCTGAAGGTTCCCATCGTTCATAGCGGATTCGAAGCGGTGGGCGGCGTGGTCAGGAAGTTCATCGGCTTTTCCGATGAAGGCGCCAAGTTTGTCTTTGGCAATCTCTCTGATGCCCGTCCCGGCGACAAGGGGGGAACCTGGTCCGTCTTGTTTCCGACGGGTTACGCTTTTCAATTCGCCTTCGTGGCGCTGCCCCCGATTCTGTTTATCTCGGCTTTTTTTTCCCTGTTGTTTTACTGGGGGATTTTGCAGCACTGCATTCGGTTCCTTTCGCGCATCATGGTTCACTTGATGGGGACGAGCGGCGCCGAAACGCTATCCGTTTCGGCCAATGTGTTCATGGGCCAGACCGAAGCGCCCTTGATCGTCAAACCCTACGTCCCGCGCATGACCAACTCCGAGTTATTTGTTTTGATGGCCAGCGGCATGGCTCATATTTCTGGCGGCATGATGGTGGTCTACATCAACTACGGCGCCGACCCCGTCGCGGTACTCACCACTTGCGTCATGGCCTGTCCTTGCAGTCTCTATTTGTCCAAGCTCTTTTTCCCCGAAACGATCACGCCCGAAACATCCGGAACGGTCAACGCGCCCCTGCAAAAAGCGGACTTCGTCAACTCGATCGATGCGATCGCTTCGGGCACGAGCGACGGCTTGAAACTCGCGCTCAATATCGGCGCCATGCTCATTGTGTTTACCGCTTTTGTCGCGATGGCGGATGCGTTGCTCTCGGGGATCAAGCCGGCGCTGCTCATGCTCAAGGTTCCCGCACTTTGGCTCAGCTCCTGGCCGGATAACTTGTCGCTGGGAACCGTGTTCGGATGGTGCTTTTCTCCCGCCGCGTTCCTGATGGGAATCGAATCGAACGATGTGCATAAGGTCGGCAGCCTGCTTGGTTCGAAGCTCGCCATCAATGAACACTTTGCCTATCTGCAAATGAAGGATTGGAAGAAGATTCCTGAATTCATGAGCGAGCGATCCTATCAATTAACCGCCTTCGCCCTGACCGGCTTCGCCAACTTCGCCTCGGTGGGCATTCAGTTGGGGGGGATCGGCTCGATGGCCCCCAACCGGCGTAAGGATCTGGCGCGTCTGGGGGGCCGGGCGCTGTTTGTCGGCTTTGTCGCAACGCTCCTCAATGCGGCGATCGCCGGAGTGCTCCTTTGATCTTCGCCGCGCAAACCCTTTCGGCCCTCGATCTGACGATCGTCCTCGTCTACATCGTCGCCACAACCCTGCTCGGTGCCTGGTTCACCGGCCGGCAGAAAGACACGCGCACCTATTTCGTGGGAGATCGGGCGATCCCCTGGTGGCTGGTTCTAATCTCGATCGTCGCGACCGAAACGAGCACCGTCACCTTCCTGAGCATTCCCGGCGTCGCCTTCAACCCGGGGAACTCCGAGCGCGGCATTGCGCCTGGGAATCTCACATTCTTGCAGCTCGCGCTTGGCTATGTCATCGGCCGCATGTTCATCGCCTGGCTGCTTCTGCCTCAGTACTTGAATGGCGAGCTGTTTTCTGCCTATCAGGTCTTAAAAGAGAAATTCAACCCGGCCGTGCAGCGCACCGCCTCAGGCCTGTTCATGGTGACCCGCACCTTTGTCGATGGATTGCGCCTATGTCTGACCGCGCTTTTGATCCAGCAATTCACCGGCTGGGATATTCGCGTCTCGATTCTGACTTTGGGGGTTATCACGCTCATTTACACGTATCTGGGCGGCATTGAGGCCGTGATTTGGACCGACCTGATTCAGTTTGCCATCTACATCAGCGGTGCCATCATTGCGGGCGGTTTCATTGTGAGTCTTTTGCCGGGTGGCTTTCAGGAGTTTTTCCAGGTCAATCACGATGCCGGAAAGTTGAAGTGGTTCGATCTCAGCACTTCCCCGACGGCCGACTTCACCCTGTGGACCGGGTTGATCGGCGGCTGCTTCATCACGATGGCCAGTCATGGCGCCGATCAGAACATGGTCCAGCGCTATCTCTGCGCCAAATCGCTTGGTCATGCGCGCACGGCCCTGGTGCTCAGCGGTTTCCTGGTTTTTTTGCAGTTCTGCCTATTCCTGGCGATTGGCCTGGGACTCTCGGCGCTGGTGAAGGCCGATGTGTTGCAGATTCCTTCAGGCACGGGAAACGATGAAGTCTTTGGCTGGTTCATCCTGAAACACTTGCCGACCGGAATGGTGGGCCTGGTCACCGCCGCCGTGCTCGCTTCGGCCATGGCCTCTTTCTCTTCGTCGCTCAATAGTGCCGCGAGCGCCTTTGTCGCCGATTTTTACAGGCCCCTGCGGCCCCATCACAGTGAGGCGTTTTATCTGGCGCTTTCCAAGGGGATGACCACTTTTTGGGGAGTGGCCAAAATAAGCGTCGCGCTGTTGGTCGTGCCCATGATCGGCGAGCGGGCCGTGGTCAATCAGGTGCTTTCCATTGCCGCGGTGACCACGGGACTGATCCTGGGGCTCTTTCTTCTGGGAACCTTCAAGCGGCCTGTGCACTCGCGTGCGGCGCTTTGCGGGATGCTCGTCGGCTTTCTGGTCACGGGATGCCTATGGATCAAATGGGTGCAGAAAGAGCCATGGCTTGCCTGGCCCTGGTTCGCACCCGCCGGCGTGGCCACCACGGTGATTGTGGCTTGGCTGATCGATCGGTTGCTTTATGCGAGAACCGCACGAATCCATTGATCGAGCAGGCTAACGAGTCGGAATTCTGATTCAAGCGCACCCAAAGAACTCAGGAGTGATCAGGAATGGCCGACGCCGACATTGCCGATGGTGAGACGATCGAGGTTCAAGGTTCCGGTTCGAAGCCCTACATTCTTAAAAATGTGGGCGGCGTTTACTCCTGTTCCTGCCCGGCCTGGCGCAACCAGTCGAGCGGTCTGGAAAAACGGACTTGCAAACACCTCAAGAAAGTCCGCGGCGAGGCGGCGGAAAACGAGCGGCTTGGCTTGAACGCCGGTTCTCCTGGCTTGAGCGCCTTGGAGGCCGCGATTGATCCGGAGCAAGAAGCCAAGCTGGGGCCCCCCATTTTGCTTGCCGAATCCTGGGACAATTGCCTGGATCTCAGCGGCTGGTGGATGAGCGAAAAACTCGACGGCGTGCGCGCCTACTGGGACGGCAAGCGATTCCTCTCCCGTCAGGGGAATTCCTTCCTGGCCCCGGCCTGGTTCACGGAAGGCTTGCCCGACTGGCCCCTCGATGGCGAGCTCTGGCTTGGCCGCCGGGAATTTTCCCGCACCGTGAGCATCGTGCGCCGCCAGGATCAAAGCGAGCACTGGCGGTCCCTTCGCTATATGGTCTTCGACGCCCCCGCCGCCAACGGCCCCTTCGAGGATCGGCTGGGCCATTTGACCGAGGCGCTTAAAAGCAAGCCACTGCCGTTCTGTGCGGTCTTGGAGAACCAGGTCTGCCGCGGGCTCGATCATATTCAACAAGAGATGGACAAAATTGAAGCGCTGCAAGGGGAGGGGCTGATGCTGCGCCAGCCCGGCTCGCGCTATGAAAAAGGCCGTTCCTCGACGCTTTTAAAGGTCAAACGATTCCATGACGACGACGCGGTTGTCGTGGGCCACCTTGCCGGCAAGGGCAAGCACAAGGGGAAAATGGGCGCCGTGAATGTGCGACTGCCAAGCGGGGTCGAGTTCTCGGTGGGAACCGGGTTTTCCGACAAGCAGCGCGCCTCGCCGCCGCCGATCGGCTCCAAAATTACCTTTCGCTACCAGGAACTCAGCGACGCGGGCGTGCCCCGGTTTCCGTCGTTTGTGCGCCTGCGAGTCGAATAAGCCCCCCCCGCAAACCGGGCGTCAACAAAAAAATCAATCGCCCTCGTCTTCGTCGGGACGAGGCGCCGTGGCGTCAACAAAAAAATCAATCGCCCTCGTCTTCGTCGGGACGAGGCGCCGTCTTGTCCCCTTTTTCAAACCGCTTTTTTTGCCGCTGATAATAAGTCTTCTGAGCGTTCAGTTCGATCGCCTTGGTGATTGCGGCAATGGCCTCGGTGGTCTGGCCATTTTGAAAGAGCGTTTCGCCATAGGTGTCCCAGTAGCCGGCCCGCGTCGGCTCGACTTCAGTGGCCTTCTTGGCATGGGCCACCGCCTCGGGAAGGTCGCGTTCGCAGCAGGCCATCATCCAGGCGATGCCGTTGCGTAACCAACCGCTATTGGGGTAGGTCTGAAGGAGCAGGCGATGGTGATCGCGCGCCTTGACATAGCACTTTTCCAAAAGCGCTTTGGCCGCCGGCGATTTCCCCTGTTCGCTCAGGGCGATCGGTAGATCGACATCGTAGGGCAAATACTGCAAGATTTTTTCCGAAGTTTTTTTGACCGCTTCGTCATCTCCTTTTTTCAAGGCAGCGAGCAGCATTTGCCGGTGATGATTGACCGGAGCGCCGATGTTCGCCGTGACGGTCACAAAGTAAATGTCGGGTTTGGCGGCGCGAAGCTGGGATTGCAACAGCGCGTGGGCCGCGGCCTCGTATTGCTTGCGCTGGGTGAACACCTTGGAAGCCAACCGGTAGGCCTTGCCGTTTTCGTACGTTCCCGGAATCGAGGTCGCGATGGCGAACTGGGGCAAAAGATAGCCGAACCGTTTTTCATCGGTCTCAAGGAAAGCGCCGACCTGATCGGTCAGCGTGTCGATTTCGTTGGCCCCGCAAAGCAAGGCGATCGCCATGTTTTTGGGGAACTGGGCCGACTGCTCCTTGAGGTCGGCTTTGGCCAGCGCGAACCAGTTTTTCGCCGCTTGCGGGTTGGCTGCCAGCAGAGCGTCGATAATCTCCCTGGCCGGTTTGACCAGGTTTTCATCGAGGAAATGGTCGACCAACTCGAGTCGGCAATCGGGGTCGGTTTGACTGGCCAGGATGTCATGCCGCCATTTGGCAAGTTTGTAAAAGTGAGCGACCTTGGCCAATTGCAAATAGGCAGCGCCCCGGCGCGTGGGGGGCAGCTTTTTGAGATCGGTGCCGTTGAGCGCTTTCAAGACCGCATCGAGGCGCGCTCCTGCCTGGGCGGCTTTGAGCTTGCCGCCAAAGAGATCGATGAGATCGTTTTTTTCTTCAGGCGTCGTTTCCTTCGAGGCGATCATTCCCGCGAGGACCATGCCAATGCCAACGCCTTTATCTTCATCGTTACCCGTGGCTTTCAAGAACAACTTGGCCTTGAAATCCGGCGAATGGTTGCCCTCGAGCCAACCGATCAAGGTCTGGCGCATCCATTCCGGATCGTTCTGGCAAGCATCGAGGTAGTTGCCCGCGACATTGATCGGGTCGGGGCTTTCATTTCCCAGTGGCACCCGGGCCTTTAGCGCCACCAAAAGATCGCGCGCGAGTTTTTTCTTGCCAAGATTGCTCAGGATTCGGGCGCGCTGAATCGCCAGATCCAGGGGAAGATCCTTGGCGTCTTCTTCCTTGGCGATGCCGCCGAGCGCAAAGGCTTCTTTGAGCTCCAGGCGTGCGACCAGAAGCTGAAAGAGACTATTCCCCGGCTGCATTTCCTTGAGCTTGGCGATCCCTTCATTGGCTCGGTCGTTGAGAAAGAGGATTTTCAAATTCCCCGGGATCTTTTCCGGGCCATGAGTGGTGCCGGCGTCGCGATGGCGGGCATATTTGGCATACCATTCATCGAAGGCTTTTTCGTTACCCGCCATGTGCTGCAAGGTGCACATCATCGAGAAATACTCGGGTTCGTCATCGTCCAACTGTCCGTCGTTGAGCGAGGCGATCGCTTCCTTCCACATGCCCGATTCGAGAAAAAACCCTTTGCGCAAGGAGTCTCGACCTTTGAGCGGCACGACTGCCTTGCCCGCTTCGCCATATTTCTTCGCGGTTCTCAAACCGAATGCCAGCGACAAGGGTTGCTTGGGGTTGTTCAGAAGCGGCCGGGAATCGGCCGGCATGCCCAGGGCGGCAGGGCCAAGCGCGGGTTCGCTCAGGATCCAGTCCCACCCCGCGGCGAAGCGAAAATAGTCGTCGGGAAGCACTTCTTCCTCGCGGCCGGCGAAGGCCTCAAGGAAATCCCGCACCATCGGGCCATGGCCGTTTTTCAAAAAGGTGCCGGCGATCAAGGGGAACTCCTCGATCACCGCTTCGAGCAGATTTTTCGATTCCTCGTCATTGCGGCTTAAGCGTACCAGTCTCTCAAGAGATTTGATGCCGATTTCGCCGGTCCCAACTAACTTGCGGATTTCCTTGCGCTTGCCTTCCTTGGTGATCTGACGCTTCAGTTCGATCATGACGGCGCGCAGGGCGGGGGGCGTGTTGGGCAAGATTCCAAAACGGAACGATTCGAGGATTTCATTGGCGCGGTGGCGCACTTCAGGATCGGGGTCTTTCTTGGCCTTTTCCAGGAAGGGGATCGCTTTTTCGCCGCTCTCGGTCAGCTTGCGCGATGCCGTTTCCCGCGTTTCGAAATCGGCATCCCCGAGCGCCACGATCCATTTTTCGAGCGCTCGGGTAAGCGACTCCTGGGCGGGATCGAATTGCGCGGGCAGAAGCGTTGTGAGCGCGCCGGAACGGCGCGGCAGGGCGCGGGCTTGCACGATTTGCGCCGCGACAAGCATGCACAGAAGAAGAAGGCAAAACGAAGATGCCGCGAGGAATGCCAGCCGAGAAAAAGCAACGAGCCGACGCGTGAGTGGGCAGTCCAAGGAAAACTCCTTCGTCCCGGAACTAGGGAAGCCCCATGCCGCCAATATCATCATAACAAGACCAGACCGATCGGCGCGACCAAAGCTGGACCGTAAATCGGCGACACTTTACTGGTGGTTTTGACGCGCGCCCCTTCTTTAGCAATCCAGGTAGAGGCTTCCATGGTACCCGCATCATTCCTCGTCCTCCTCGCGCATACTCTCAGTGGGGCGGGCGGCCCCGTGGCCGCCCTGGGAAAGCCCGAGGACGCCAAGGAGATCAAAGTCGGCTTTGCCCAGATCGATGTGACGCCGAAAATCGGGGACAAGCCGGTCTACATCGCCGGTTTTGGTCAGAATCGGCTTGCGAAAACGGCACATGATCCGCTTTATGCCCGGGCGATGGTGATCGAGACGGCTCAAGGCAAGAAGATCGGCATGGTTTCGGTCGATATTGTCGGCCTTTTTTACGATTTCACACTGGAGCTTCGGTCCGCCGCGACCGGGGTCGATCAGCTCATCGTTCATGCGACCCATAACCACAACGGTCCCGATACGCTGGGGCTGTGGGGGCCGGCGTTCGCCGTATCGGGGGTCGACAAGACCTATATGGCCGAGCTCAAAACCAAGATGGTCCAGGTGGTTCGTGAGGCCGCGACGCGCTTAAAACCGTGCAAGGTGCGCGCCGCCTCGATCGATGCGGGCGAGTATTTGCGCGATTCGCGTGAACCGTTCTTGCCCCAACCGGAACTGACCGTTTTGGCTTTTGATGAGGCCGCTCGAGAAACAGCGGGAGCCAAGGGAGCGGCCCAAGGTTTTTTGCTCCACTGGAACTGTCATCCCGAGACGGTGCCTTCGGAAGGATCGGAAATCACCGCCGATTTCGTGGGGCCGGCGATGGCGGTTCTGGAAAAGAAACTGGGCTGCAAGGGGATTTATCTGACCGGCACCGTTGGCGGACTGATGACCACCATCGGCGTTCAGGTCAAAACCAAGGAAGGGAAAGTTCTCAAGGACGCCTCCTTCGAAAAGATGGAGGCCATTGGCAAGGGCCTTGGGGAAAAGGCTTTACTCGCCCTGGAAAAAGCGGAAGTGGTGAATGCGGGACCTGTGGTTCATAAGTCCAAGGTCGTCATGTTTCCGGTGGATAACCCCATGTTCAAACTGGGCTGGAAGCTGGGCACGCTGGGCCGCCCGGCCTATGAGGAAAGCAGCCCGGGACAGTATGCCGAGGTCAAACCGGCGGACGGCGGCACCAAAAGGCTCTGGATGAAAACCGAAGTGGGTTTGCTGCAACTGGGCGAAATCGACCTGCTTTTGATCCCTGGCGAAATCTATCCCGAGCTGGTGCTGGGCAAAATCCAGGATCCGGTCGACCCGGGTGCCGATTATCCCGATGCGCCCGTCGAACCGGGATTATTCCCGATGCTGAGCGGCAAGTTCAAAATGATCGTCGGACTGGCCAACGATGAAATCGGTTACATCATTCCGAAGCGTCAATGGGACGAAAAAGCCCCTTATTGCTACAAGCGGACCAAGGCGCAATATGGCGAGATCAACAGTATGGGAAGCGAAACAGCCCCGCGATTAAGCGGGGCTGTCAAGGA
>Ga0208492_1000804_pt1 | contig 23935 bp, 29 predicted proteins | sample Subbioar_CSW14AB_FD_184820 | JGI IMG/M metagenome (GOLD analysis project Ga0208492, IMG submission 184820) | Serpentinite rock and fluid subsurface biosphere microbial communities from McLaughlin Reserve, California, USA - CR12Mar_CSW14AB (SPAdes) | ecosystem: Environmental > Terrestrial > Deep... | reverse complement strand
CACCGACAGCCGCCAGCACCGCCTGTCGACACTGCTGATCATGTTCCTGCTGATCGCGATATCTGCTCAGGTCTCGACCGGTGTCCAGGACCATTTCGCGCTGGCCGTGGCCTGCTACTGCGGGGCGCGACTGATAATCGCCGGGATGTATTTCGCCTCCAGGCGCAAGCACCACGACCGAGGTGGGTTCGCGACGACAGTGGGCACCGTATTCGCCGTCGGCGCCGCGACCAGCCTTTGCTCGGTCCTGCTGGACCCGCCGTGGAGCTACCTGGTCTTCTATGCCGGGATCGTGTTCGACATGGCGGCCCTGGTGTTGCTGAACCGGCGGCTGCATGTCGTGCCGGCGCACACGCCGCACTTGGTCGAGCGTGTCGGCCTGCTGACCATCATCATGCTGGGCGAATCGGTGATCGGCATCTCCGCGGCCCTGGCGGGCATCGCCTGGAACCGGTCCAACGTCATCGCCGCCGTCAGCGGCTTCGTCATGGTGACGGCCATCTGGTGGATCTACTACGACAGCTTTCACCTGCTGGAACAGCGCAAGCTGGCGACCGTGCACTCGATCCTTTATTCGCACTTCTTCTTATTCATCGGCCTGGCGATCCTGGCCTCGCTGATCCGGCACGCGATCCTGGACGACCTCGACCCCGGCGACTTCCGTCGACTGGCCGTCGCAGGCACGGTGCTGTTCTTCCTGGGAAAGCAGTACGGGTACTACATGGAGGTGCCCGAGCTGCGGCCTTACCTGCTGACCAACACCGCGGCCGTGTTCGCCCTGACGGCCCTCGTGCTGATGTTGCCGCTCGGGCTCGAGGGCATGCTGGTGGGCATCACGGCGACGATGATCTGTTATGTGCTGCTCAACTTGCGCTACCGCCACCTGGTGCGCGGCGGGCAGGCGCCCGTCTGAGCCGCTGCCTGCGATCTCGTCAGATGTGGACTGATTTATTTATTGATCATGCGGGGAATGCGCATCTGCAGTGGCGACGCGCCTACTCGCCAGCGTTCGAGTGCAAGATACCGTTGCACAGTTAGGCGGTGACGAGTTCGTAATCCTAATTGAAGAGATCGGTGTCGTCGCCACGGATGCCTGGAATAAGGTCGCGCACATCGCAGAAAAACATACGGACTGCGCTTACTCATCCTTACTTAATAAAAGGTCATGCAGGTCATACGTCACCAAGTATAGGCGCATTTCTATTTTCCGGGATTCTGACTCTGGCGACGAACTATTAAAGACAGCTGATATTGCGATGTATCAGGCCAAGGCAGCGGGACGAGATACGGTTCGATTTTTTGATCCTGATATGCAGAAGTTGGTTGAGCGGCGTGCGGCACTAGAGGCCGACTTGCGCTCGTTGAAAATCAGTTTGAGTTGTATTACCAGAGGCAGGTCAATCGCCGAAAGGAAATGATACGCGCCGAAGCCCTCATTCGGTGGAACCACCCTTCACAAGGTATCGTGTCACCTGGCGAATTTACACCGATGGCCGAAGAGAGTTCGCTGATCGTCGATATCGGCGCCTGGGTTATCGAAAGCCGCCTGTAGGCAAATCAAAGAATGGGCCGACCGCAACCCCAGCCTGGAAGTGATCGTCGCAGTGAATATCAGCGCCGCACACTTTATGCATCCCAATTTCTTGGAGTGCGTAATTTCAGCTATGCAGCGATACCACGTCAAACCAGCACTATTGAAAGTAGAACTAACGGAGAGTGTTGTAGCGGTGCAAACGGCCGTGATTGATGGCGTCGACCTGGAGTTGCTGATTCTGCGCGACCTGACGCAGTGTCATCAGCAACTCGTCATCGTTCCAGGGTTTCGTGATGCGACAAGCGGGCGCTGGAGCGGCTTACGCAACAGCAAAACGATGAGCTGAAGTCGCTGAATTCGGGGCTGGAAGCCCGCGTTGCACTGCGCACCGAGGAACTGGATTCCGCCAACAAAAGGCTGAAGCACAACTACTTGACGGCGATCAAAGCCTTCATGGCGCTGATCGAGCTGCGCGGTAGCGACCAGGTCGGACACGCGCGCCAGGTTGCCGACCTTACCCGGCGCATCGCCCGCGCGATGACGACGGATGCCGAGACCCTGCACGAGCTGCCGATCGCCGCTTTGCTGCACGACATCGGCCACATCGGCCTCAGCGACGCAGTGCTGGCGCGGCCCGTGAGTCGGCTCGACCGCGACGAACAGCGGCGCTACCGGCTGCACCCGGTGCTCGGAGAGCAGGCCTTGCTGGCCAGCGATGACATGCAAGGCGTCGCGCCGGTGATCCGCGCTCACCACGAACGCTGGGACGGGCACGGTTTTCCCGACGGCCTCCGAGGCGAGTCGATCCCACTCGGTGCCCGCATCCTTGCCGTGGCCGACACCTTCGAGGATCTGCGCAGCGGTCGATTCGACGGTCAGGCATTGAGCCTGCTCGATGCGCGCCACGCGGTGCTCACAGGACGCGGCGCCCAGTTCGATCCCGCCGTGCTCGATGCCTTCGCGAGCCTGCACTTGACCGCGCCACCTAAGCCGACCGTGGCGACGCTGGACCTTCGCGCCGCTGACCTGCGCGCCGGCCACACCCTGGCGCAACATTTCGTGTCGCCGGAAGGGGTACTGCTGCTGTCGGCCGGCCTCGAGTTGAACGACGACCTGATAGGCCGCATTCGGAACTTCGAGCGAAAGCATGGTCTGGCGCTGACATTCGCGGTGCGGTCGCCGCAGGAAACTTCCGGGTGAAGTGTCTGTTGATTTCCGAGAGCCGCGACACTGGAACGGCGCTGCCGTAGAGCGATGGAGCCGGCATCACGCGGGTCGCGCCGGGTCCGCTGCGAGGTGCGTTTGCCGAATGCCGGCAGGCAGTAAAACCGGTCAAGTGGTCTGCTCGCAACGTAGGGGGCCCGGCTTCTCAGCCGCGCAACACCGGAGAGCAACTGGTCCAGCCATGAAGCTCCCTTGACGGTGGACAGCACTAACCCCCGCTCGCCGAGGCGAGCACGCTTTCGCCTTTCGGTGAATCCCGCGCTGAAGGAGATGCCTTAAATCCAAACAGCTTCGCAAAAACCAAATTCAGCAATTGGTACTCAGGCTACACGCCACCGAGGGCATCTCGTGAAATAGGGTCGCATCTCGCCGGCTTTTCCTTATTCTTGGCGACGAGGGTTGGGCGGGAAACGTGTTGGAAGGATAGCTACTCGCGTATTCATATGAGATCAGGCGGGAGGTCCGTCGCCACGAGCGGCCACCATGTATCTGGCCGGCTCGTCGCCGCCGGGGAACTCGCCATTCAGGAGAGTTGCGATGGTCGTCGGAAAATTGGTGAAGGCGACCAAGTGCCCCGGCGGTCTTTCGCGCTTGGTCGACACGGGGACGGCGCGGACTCGTTCAAGTCAGGGATGGGCCGTCGGTGGCCTACATGTCGCAGGTTCTAAGTAACAAGCTCGCCGGTTGAGTTCGAGAGCAGGTGTCCGACGGCATAAAGCTAATGGCCGAAGCGGAGCGTCCGTCCGATAACGCGCGCGCGACGGCAACGCCTCGCTCCCCGCAAGCGTTTCCTGACAGTCCCGACGGCAGCAAGGCTGCGGGCGTGTCTGGGCACAAGGGTTACTGAGAATGTCACGTCAAAACGAATCCCGTTCCATCGTGTAGTGAGGCGCGCCGCACACGAGTGCCAGCGAAGAACTCGGTTAACACTGCTTGAATGTTTTCGACATATACAGGCTTCGTAAAATGGTGATCGAAGCCGGCAGACTTGGCATGCTCCTTATCGTCGTCTTGACCCCATCCTGTCACCGCGAGCAGAAGCGTATGTTTTCCCCATGCTTCTTCACGAACTCTGCGAGCCGCCTCATAGCCGTTCAAGCCTGGCATCCCTATATCGAGAATGACGACGTCAGGCCAAAAGCCGCGACCAACTTCAAGCGCCTCAAGACCGTCATAGGCAACGGCGACCTCATACCCCGATGAACTTAGTGCAAGCGCGAAAACCTGAGCAGCGTCCTTATTGTCATCCGCAATCAGGACTTTGCGGACTAAATCGCCGGCTGGCGCGCCGCCGTCATCCCTCAATTCCGGGACCATGCGAGCAGGGGCCACAGAAGTTACCGGCAGCCATATCATAAACTCGCTGCCACTTCCTATTCCCTCACTTTTAGCTGTAACCGTACCTCCATGCAACCTAATGAGACCTTTTACCAACGACAGACCGATCCCTAAACCACCCTCACTCCGGTCAATCGCTGTACTTGCCTGTGAGAACATTTCAAACAGCTTCGGGACGACCTCTTGTTCAATGCCAATCCCATTGTCCTTCACGACGAATGAGATTCCCGACTCCGCTACGGTAACGGCGAGCGTAATTGAGCCCTCAGCATCTGTGTATTTCGCAGCGTTGGTAAGTAAGTTAGATAACGCTTGGGAAAGCCGCAGGGGATCAACTTCGAGATAAACTTCATTCGCCGGGATATGGATTTCAAATTTATGGCCCTTGGCATTAATGATGGGCCGCGCTGTTTCTACCACTGATTCCAAAAGCACCGCGAGCGACACGATCTCCTTGCGCAACTTAAGCTTGCCTTGCGTAATCCGCGATACATCTAAAAGGTCATCCAGGAGGAGTGCCATGCGTTTGACTTGGCGCGCAATAATTTCCTGCGCCCATTTACGCTGGTGTTGGTCAACTTTGTCCGCGATCACGATTTCTACTGCGTGAGCAATCGGCGCCAATGGGTTCCTCAGTTCATGCGCTAGAGTGGCTAGAAATTCATCCTTCCGGCGATCTGCTTCACGGAGCGCAGCTTCCGTTCGTTTCAACCGACTGATATCAAGATTAATACCGGCCCAGCCGGTAATTTGCCCGCGTACGTCCCGAATGGGCACTCCCTGCGCGAGTACTGGATGGTAGTAGCCGTCAGTCCCTCGCACGCGGTGTTCTTTATACCAAGGACGCCCCGTCCGCACACTTTCTTGCCAGAGAGTAACGGTTGCGGCCAAATCGTCTGGGTGCAAAACGTCGGTCCATCCCACTGCAGAGCACTGTTCTTGACTGATTCCGGTCAGTCTAAGGAACGAATCGCTGGCATAAACATTCCTCCCGTTCTCGTCACATACCCATACACCGTAGTCAATTGACTCACCGATCGCGCGATACAGCCGTTCACTTTGCACGACTGCCTGTTCGGCAACCTTTCTATCCGTTACGTCTATAAGGAGCGCCGATAGTCGTAGCGCAGCCCCATCAGCATCGGTTTGCACCTTCCCGCGGCTCGTCACCCAGCGGATACTTCCGTCCGGCCGCACGATGCGAAACTCGATCGACGGCAAGACCGCCTTGTCCCGGCAGCTGGTTTCAGCGGCATTTACGATCGCGATGTCTTCGGGATGCACTTGGCGCTTCAGCGACTCGACATCCACATTAAGCGCATTATCCGATTCGAGACCAAAGAGTGCCGCAGCATTACGGTCAGCAGTTATTTGGTTCGTCTGGAGATCACAGACAAAGCCGCCTATTTCGGCAGCCGCCATTGAACTTTCCAATCGTGCGTTTGCGAGTTCGAGAGCGTGTTCCGCTGCGGCCCTGACTCTCGCCTCCTCCTTCAGCGCCAGCATCGACTCCTCAATCAGGCGGGTTCGCGCCTGTACCTCGTCGAGCATTCCGTTAAATGCGTCGACGACCACCCCAACCTCGTCCTGCGTCGTTTTGGCTGCTCTTTCGGAGTAGGATCGATTTTCTACTATGTCGCGCGCGACTTTCGCCATGGAATCCAGCGGTTTCGTAATGATCCTCCCTAAGACAGAAGAGATAAACAGTGCGACCGTCATACTCCCGAGCATAACTACGGAAAAAATTCCGAGATATGCCATCCCGCGCGCTTCAATATCGTAACGAGCTCGGAGATACATTGTCCCTAGCACTTCGCCATCATGGATAATCGGCGTCGTCACCTCGACACGTTCGCCGGATATCCGTGTCGCGTCGTGCGAAGCCGGAGGGTGATCGGTGGGCGCCGATTCGCCGCTACCATATGAAGCGTATATATGGCCGTTCGGCATATAGATTGCTGCCGCGAGAACGGCCGGCCTCGCACTTAATGAGTTTAGATTTCGCTCTGCTCCTTCTTTGTCGTCGAACGCAATCGCTGGTGCCGTCGCGAGGGCAAGAATCGCAGCCTGGGTCGCTAGATCTGACACCCACGATTCCCTGTAAACACGCAGGTCGTGCTCAAACATCGCCCCGCCAGCGGCAAAAAGCGCCAATGCGGTTGTTATTAAAGTGGCAGCGGTAAGTTTCCAGTGAACTGATCGCCGCGCTATTCCAAATAACGTCATTTGATTCAGGGCGCCGTTCATCATGGTTTTCCAGTCTCCCCTATGATCTGGCTTCAATGCTGACATCCCAGCTCTCCCGAAACATGCGGACAACCGGCGCCCTTACGCGTGTACATTTCAAGACATTCCAATCAAAATGTTTGCGCAAATAAGAGTTCAGCGCACCGACGTGCATTCCCGGAAACGTTAAGGCCAGGAGCACACGACACGTCTGACCCCTCCTTGCCGCGCTGCACTCGTCGCGCAACCGACAATAGCTCGGACATGATTTTAAGTCCGGACGCTTCAGCTGCGGGCAGCGAAATCTCAAACTGTACTCGGTTACCGACCGCCATAAAGTTTACAGTACCCCCCAGATTGAGACCGTGTTCATCGTCGGTCACAACGAGCACCGACCGGCTCGCAAGTTCATCCGTAAAGTGTTCTAGTTTTTGTCCATAGTCCTTTCCCATAAAGAGCATCTGAGAGTTTTTAGCATCCTCGATAGTGGTGATGCGCTTAACGGTGGCGGGATGCCCTTTTATGAGGTGTCCAGGCAACAGCGCTTCTAGTTTATGTGCGACTCCTTCAGCACCAAATACTGCAATAACGAAGGTTTCGCTTGAATGAGTGCCTTTCGGCCACTCAACGTAACCAGCGAAGCGGTAGAGAAAAACTGCTTTCACCTCGTCTTCGGAGTACTGATCATCAGCCAAAACCAGCGGTAAAGCGCCGAAAAGCAATAGCGTGGAGAGAACCGAGATGGTAAATGGCAAGCGCGTTATATCCCTCGTCTTTCTAAGTGACTCCCTCACTTAAAACCTCCACCGAATTTCGCCAATGACGGCACGACTGATTTCTTCGCCTGCAGGGCTGGGATACTCTCGATGATGCGCATGTAGCAGATTCATGCCAGCGATCGATAATTCCAAGGCACTCGACGCTCGCCACGCGAGGCGCGCTCCCATCTCGTAGTAGTGAGGGAGCGAGGGGCTGGGAAGCGCTGCGACATATCGCAGCGATGTATCGAAAGTGAGGTTGTATGGCAAATTCATCGCCGAAGTGATTATCGCGTGACTACTCGGATCGTTGCCCGCCTGGGCAACTCCCGTCAGGCGGCTCGCACTTTGATTGAATTTGAGACTTTTGCGGAGCACCGTAAATCCGGGGGAGACGCGCCACCAAGGAGTAATCTGCCATTTAGCCCACGCGGTTAATCCGTAGGAATTTCCCTTCATCAGATTGTCCCAACGTAAGGGGACAAATGTGAGGGTCTGCGGCTCAATCGTACGCAAATCATCGTACGTATTAAAAAACGTGGAAATCGATATAGAAAAAATCGATCCAACATCACCGCGATACCCAACTTCGTAGGTATTAACAGTTTCAGTGTGAAAACGTGAATTGCCGATTAAAAAATCGGTTTCACCTACTCGCTCGACGACGTCGTGATCGAAGGGAGTAGGTGCGCGAATAGCCCGCGAGGCAGCGACCCAGAGCATTGTGCTTTTTGTCGCCTGCCACGCTAGTCGAGCGTCGGGCTGGGCCTCCCAGTCCGAGAAGGTGTAATTTTCGAGCTTCAGGCCGAGCGTAAGTTTAAGCGTATCTGTTAACGTAAAAGTATCTTGGCCGAAGAAGTTACTTATCGTGAGCGTCCGTTCGTTTGGAAAAAACAACAACGTCGTGGAGTTGTCAATAGAGTAGCTATTAAAACGCTGCCCAGCTCCCCACACTACTCGATGTCGTTGTCCAAAAGTAAAGGTATGCTGCAGTTCAACATCGTACGTATCGAGCGAAAAGGCGACGCCGTCACCTGGCGCGTCGCGTGAGGTGCGGTCAAAGTACACTTGTAGCTGTATGTCAGAACTACCGCTCCGATGGTTGTACCGCGTAAGGGCATTTGCACCGCTTATCGAAACCTTGCCGGCGTTGTATTGGCGTTCCAGCCCCCGATATGCGTCTCCTTGCACAGTGAGTGAATTAGAAGCTCTTTGCCAATCTAGGCGAAATCCACCTTGACCTTTATACCAGTCATCTTCTGCGCTTGAGCCGTCGTCCAACTCCATCGCGTCGCGTCTAAATCCTTTTCCATAGACACGATACGACGCTTCGTCATTTAATTCGCCGCCATACCGAAGGTTTGAATTTTGTTCTTGGTTGCCGCCGGCCGCTGATGCGAATCCTCCTTCTGTCGCGTATGCTGACCGCGTAATGATGTTTACCACACCATTCATTGCGTTCGCTCCCCATAACGTTGCTCCGGGGCCGCTGATGACTTCGATTCGCTCTATATCTTCTAATACAGCATCTTGTGCATCGTTATAGATGCCAGAGAATAACGGGGAGTAGACGCTTCGTCCGTCGATCAGAATCAGCAGCTTGTTGGCAAAATTTTGCAGATCTGGATTGCCACCCAGGCCGCGCGCGGCAACGACATAGTTGCTGGAGGTCAGTTGAGACACGAGTAGATTAGGTGCTAACCGCAGTACTTCAGGAAGACTCGTCGCGCCCGAACGTGCAATGTCCGCACGTGATATGACGAAAATGGCGGCTGGTGCGCTGCGAAGCGATTCAGGCACCTTTGAAACCGATGTAACGGCAACATTCGAAAGTTCGGCGAGCGACATCCGGCTAAGGGTATTCATTGCATCGTCGGCTCTTGCCCTAGACGACACCAAAATGGCGGCAATGGAAAGCCAAACTGCTATTTGCCAGTTTTTTATAAGATTGTCGTGGTGCCATTTCGCCACGCTCATTTCGCCTCCCGATAAGATTATTTTAAAATTGCAGGCGTTATATTGTCGTGGCAATTCTAAGGTGACCTGCGCTTTACGGTTAATGTCGGCACCTTTTATAAGGCGGGAGGGGGATGGTCAAGGGGCGCGACCGATTCGTGTTTCCGCTCGGTACCGAGAAAACTTTGGAGCCGATTTTCAGAACAGTGTGGTCGTTTGGAAAATGTGTGCGGGCTTGCCAGCGTTATATTTCCTTTTTGTTGATAAGCAAATTGCGAGGATGCTTAGCCGGCCGCTTGTGGGACGCCTGCCCAAGGTGGGTTGGGCCGCTGGATTCCGGTGTGAGACCTGACAAGCAGCCGTTCGGAAGGTCCAGCCCCTCTTACGCCGCTCACTCGTTCTATCTCGAAAATGTCAGTATCAATCTCAATCCGAACCAAGGCGCGCTGTGGTGTCTGCAGGGTGATCAGATCGCCATTTGTACTCCCCCGGCAAGAACCGCAAGCGCTATCTTGCCGGCGCCCTCGATGCAAATCGTGGGGCGGTTACCTACACGGAGGGTGACGCGAAAGAGGCCGACCTCTTCGGGAGCCTTCTCGAAGCCATCGACCCCAACTCAGCGTCGCTTTCCGTCTCTTGTAACTCGTAATCGATGTCTACGGGCTCCACAGGAGCCGCCTCGCGCGTGCTTGATTGGCCGTGCACCCGCGAGTACCTCTGTTGTGCAGCCGACCATGGCCGGTTTCAACGCGGTAAATCAGGCAACCCGGCGCGCGAACTGAAAGGGGCCTCGCGCGCCGCCAGGTTGCGCGCCTCGCTCCAACCGCATGCCGCATTACTAGTGGAAAAGGGCGTCGAACTTGCCAAGATGGGGCGACGCAACAGCGCCGCGCCTCTGCTTGCAGCGGCTCATGCCACTCATGAAAGCCTGGAAGCGATTGGCGGAGAACCCGGGCTTGGCCGACACGGCGAATCTGACCGACTCGGGGCGGTCGGTCCTTGCAGCCGTCGCCACCGAGATCATTTCGGCTGAACAGTCCGCGACCTTCCTCCAGGCCTTCGGAGGCATGGCGAGGATTACCAAGGCCGACAAGTTGTCGCGCCGCATGGAGCGCCTCGATTCCGCCATGAGCAAGCGCAGAACCTCATGAACTATTGCGTTGACCCGAGAACGTGGGCAGCCGACTCGGTGCCGCGTAGATGGGATTCGAAGGCGGCCGTGAAACACCCGACGTGACGGCTCTCGCCTTAGGTGCAAAGTCCGTGGTAGACGCCCTCGCCGCGAACGTCGCCTTGCCCGCCGACCTAGCCAGCAAGGACGAGGGGCCGCCGCTTCGATCTGCAGCGGGAACACAACGCGGCCGAAGCGAGCTCGGTGGGGTTGCAGGGCATCGAGAGAGGGTATTGGCGAATGGCGAGCTGGAGGTTTTCGGAGTCGACAGCTACCTGCGAATGGCCGTCATTGTCGACCCAGCCTCATTGGCGAACGCCTTGGCGTACTTGGAAAGCCTGAGACGTGGCCATGTCGCAAAGCAGCGCCTCGGCACACTGATGGCCGGTGGGCACGTTGCACCCGATGCCCTGGCACCGACGGGCTCGGCGGCGTGACATGCCTGAGAACAGGCGAAAAACAGCCACGCAGTTCATCCCCGGACAGCCCGGCAACCCGGTGGCCGACCACGGATGACGGACGAGCAGCGCGTTGCGGCGATCACGGCGCGCGAGTACACCACGGCAGCGATCAACACCTGGGTGGAAATCATAATGAACCCGAAAGTATCCGCCAGCGCCCGGGTGTCGGCAGCCTGTGCCATTTTGAACCATGGATGGGGTCGCGCGCTACAGACCGTCGAGATTGGTAACGGACAAGAAGACCTTTAAAATTACGGACGAGATGACGCCGGAAGAAGCAACTGGAATCTATCTCGAGCGCCTCCGAGGGGATCGCTTTGACGTCCACTGAAAGGCCATCCATGCGAGCGGCTGCCGCTTGTGGTGGCACGACCATCGAGGGTGCGGCCGTGCACGACGCTCGGACAGTGAAAGCTAGTAAACTCGCAGAGCGGTGAAAGCCACCCGAATATTTCCAGGCAGCCATACCAGCGTAGACCGTGCTGCGCTGGATATGGCCATCGACGGTGGCTTTGCGTGCGCCGGATGGTCCCGCTCGCCGCTTAGTCGAACATGACCCTATCGCGTCCACGTACCTCCCATGGACTTGCCCCGCCGCACGCCGCGCAACCCTGCCGTCGCATCAGTCGCTCAACGGTGCAACGCGCAACGGCGCTGCCCTCGCGCTCTAGTTGATGCCAGACTTTGTCGGCGCCGTAGACCTGCAGATTTGCGTGCCAAACTCGCTCGACTTCAGGTACCAGCGCTTCGTCACGTTTGGTACGGGCGCATCGCTTGTCGGGAGCTCGAACCGCGCGGCACGTCGTTGATGCCCCGACGGGGCACTTTGTAACACTGTGCAGACCGGCTCGACCCCATGAATGTCGCGATGTAGGTCGATGAAATTCATCATGACTTGAGCCGGCGGTCGAGCTCCGCCTGAGCGAAAAACGCGCTGGTGAGCTTGAGGATCTCGTTGGCCCGACGCAGCTCTTTGACCTCGCGCTCTAGAGCCTTGACGCGTTGGGCTTCCGCCGTGCTGACGCCGCCTCGAACGCCGGCATCAATCTCCTGGCGCTTAACCCCATCCAGCAGCGTCTGTGGCACACAGCCAATCTTCGGTGCGATCGACTCTACGGCGGCCCACAGCGAGGGGTATTCTCCGCGATGCTCCCGCACCAAGCGCACAGCGCGTTCACGAACTTCAGGGGCAAACTTGTTTGGTTTGTTCATGCTCCATCCTCTCAGGTGTTGGAGCCTCCACGAAACCCGGGGCGGTTCATCGAGCGCAGCCTGCAACTCGTATAGCTGCTTGATCAGGGCCGCATCACTGTTGAGACCTCGATCTTCCTCTCCAGCGATACTCAGTGCTCTACGTCATGCATTGGCTTCCTCGCCGAGAGCGACGTCAGCGGCCCGTCGCAGAATGCCGTAGCGAAGCGCGCGAACGTCGTCGAGATGGGCTTCTCGAAAGGTGTCCGTGAGGTGCACTCTGCCGCGCACCCGATCCTCAGGCGACCCCGACGCACCCTTCGGTTTGCTGATAAACATCGAGAGAGAAATGAGTAGATAAGCCACGTTTTCAACAAGCAGCTCTTGCTCTGCCACCGATCGCGTACGCTTGGTCTGAAGCTGGGGTATAGCTGGCGGATATAGTGACTGCAGGCGTCTACCAGACGCCGTGCGCTGAAATCGCGAAAGGGGTTGGATGGAGTCGGGCGCATGCCGCATCGTTGAACTGTCGATAACAGGTAAGACTCCACTAAGCGCCATGCACTGGCGGTATGTGCACGGCGTCCGCACCGGTCTAGGTATTAGGCTCAGGTGAAAACCGTGCAAATGACCCAACAGGGTCATTGCCACCTTTCACTTTGCATTAAAAGATAGCGCTGCGTCTGCCTAATGTTGCGAGATGATCCTCGGCTATATATGGTTTGACCTAGCGGTTGGCCCTCGCCAAGATACCTCCAGTGTTCGGTCGCCAACAAGGCGAGCGAGCGTCTGAAGCTTGCCGCCCTAACGACGGCAGATCGTGGTGAGATGGAGACGGCAAGGAGCGGCGCGTGCATTCATATTGAACTCGCAAATGCGATGGGAGCATGTATGGCTTTAGCTGAATACGACGACCTGGATGCCGTGGGGATGGCCGAGCTGGTGCGAAACCGTGACGTTTCAGCGTCGGAACTGGTCGAAGAGGCGATCAGCCGTATTGAGAGATTCAACCCGCAACTCAATGCGGTAATCTTAAAAATGTACGAGCACGCGCGCGAAATAGCGCGTAGCGCCTTGCCGGAGGGGCCTTTTACGGGCGTTCCTTTTTTGATCAAGGACATGACGTCACATTACACAGGGTTTACCACCACTCATGGCTGCAAGTTTCTAGCCGACATCGGCCCTTCCGACCACGACACTGAGATTATCAAACGCTTCAAGAAGGCCGGGCTGGTGACCGTGGCCAAAACCAGCACACCAGAATTCGCGCTTAGCGCGACCACTGAGCCGACGTTTCGCGGTCCGGTCCATAACCCTTGGGACCTCAGTCGCACCTCCGGTGGGTCGAGCGGTGGTTCATCCGCAGCCATCGCGGCGCGGATTGTGCCGATGGCGCATGGCGGTGACGGCGGCGGTTCGCTACGGATGCCGGCCTCATGCTGTGGCATCGTTGGCTTTAAGCCTTCTCGGATGCGCACACCGCATGGCCCGGATTACAGCTCGCTGTGGGAATCCTGCTGCGGTGAATTCGCGATGAGCCGGAGTGTCCGAGACTCTGCCTACCTGCTTGATGCGGTATCAGGACAAGATGTAGGCGCCTATTATTCGGCACCTCCGAAAGAGCGCCCCTATGCTGAAGAGATCACTCGGGCGCCACGAAAATTGCGTATTGCCTGGTCTGCCTCAGGCCCCACGAATGTTACGGCCCATCCGGATTGCGTGGCGGCAGTCAAACACGCCGCGAAGCTGTGCGCCGACCTTGGGCACCATGTCGAGGAAGCCACGCCGCGCTTATCTCCCGCAATTTTAGAGAAAATGCGCGATAGCTATCTAGGTATGTTTGCTGTTGAAACAGCGGCCGACGCTGACGAAATGGCTGCGCTTGTTGGCCGAACTCCGACCGCCGATGATTTTGAGCCCGCAAATTGGGCTCTGATTGAGCGTGGCTGGCGGTACAACGGCGCAGACGCTGTCCGTTTCAAACGTGGCCTGCATGATGTAGCGCGCGCTGTTGGGCCATTTTTCGAGCAGTACGATATTTATTTATCACCGACGGTTGCTCAACCACCTATCCCTCTCGGTCGCATAGACCCGAAGATGAAGGATGACACCGCATACTGGAGTCTCATGCTCGAATTTATGCCATTTACGGCACTATTCAATATTACCGGTTCGGCGGGAGTGTCACTTCCGCTATGGTGGAACGCAGAAAATCTACCGATCGGCGTGCAATTTCTGTCGCGCATGGGTGAGGATGGAATACTATTTCAACTGGCATCACAGCTAGAGAAAGCCCAGCCGTGGCAGTATCGGAAGCCTCCGTTGATCTGCGGATAAGGTATTCTCCCCATCGACGAAATTCCCCGGTTTTTCGTCGATGGTCGATACGCCTCTCTGGAAGAACATTGTTCGTCTGCGACCCCGTAGTGTCCAATAATTCAGCCGATATCTGATTTATGTTTTTGCCATGACCATGAAAGCAATGGCACCGGGAATGTCGTTTTTGCTGTTCGCAGCCTCCGTGCAGGTTCACCGGCGACGGTTTTTGATGATCGAGTATCTCAAGGCCGAGAATCGCTTGTTCAAATGCAAATTGAAGGGGAGAAGACTGCGCTTCACCGAAGTCGAGCGTGCGCTCTTGGCGCGGAAGGGCAAAGTTTTGGGTCTGTTGGTGCCGGCCTCAAATTGAGCCAGACTTTATCCCGACAGAATCAATCCGGACGCGGGTTGTGGGTGGGCCCGACTAGCGCACTATAATGTCGGCGCGTCTCTTGAAAATGGCTCAATTTCGGGTCGGCGCCACCACCTAATGCCGTTCAGCCAAGATCGAGCCGTTTGTGCAAAGGCAGACACCACGGACCTTCGCTGCGGCCATGATATGCAACACGAAGCGGCTGGCATAGGGCCGACCCGCTACACATTCATCGAGCAAGCCAAGCTTTAGGCCCAAGTCCTGGTTCCCCTGATCAAGGCATTCCAAGCTGAAATCGGAGAGGAATGGGCAAACCTGATCGCCAAGGAGGCGCTTGGGGGATGGATTCGCGGACTCGCTGAGCAGATGGCAATCCCGGGCGCCGGCATCGAGAAGATTTCAGCCATGGCTCCGTACTTCTCTGGCGGCGACGCGCTCGACATTGAGGTCGTAAACAGCACCGATACTGGTTTGGAGTTCAACGTCACTGGGTGTCCATACGCGACGTTCTACAAAGAACTCGGCGTATCGGAATTCGGGTTCCTGCCCTTTTGCAATCTCGACTTTCCGCTGGCGGAGGCGCTTGGAGCTGATTTCAAGCGGACACAAACGATCATGCAGGGCGCTGATCATTGTGACTTTCGTTACGCCTTGAAAAAGGATCCCGCCTCAACGTAGCGTGGCGTAGGTCTGTGGACGAGTGCGATTGCGATGCTGTTGAATGAGCAGTGCGGCCGTAGCTGCCCACCGCCCGATCGCTACTCGCGAAGCGGCCCGGAACGTCGCGCCGCTCGGGAGGAGTCGCCCCCACTGACGCTGGCGAGGAGCCAACTTGGCTATTTGCGTGCGCGTGGCGCGACGGCACCGGTCAGCATGAGCCGCAAATGACGCCATGCGGCAGTTAATGCGTCGCGCAAGGCGCAGCCGTCCCGGGCCAGCACGCGGCACGCGATGCCGGTGTCCGTTGGCAAGCAGCCGACACCGACGTAGCAGCGATCTGTCTCTTTGCCGAGCAGCGCATTGAGCTCCGTGGACCATGCTGCGTGATCAAGCGCGCGCGATGGCGCGGCAGCCAGCAAGAGTCCGCATGCGCGCCACTGTACGTCAGCTTGCATGAGCATGCGGTCGAAGTCAGCGCCGTCGATGGCCAGGGCATCTCGCACTCGTAAGCGACCTTCGAGATCGCGGATAGTCACCTCGCTCGCGTAGTGGGCGAACGGCCGTTGTCGGTCGCAGGGGTCGTGGCTCACCACGCCGTCAGCGTGGATCAGTACCGCGTCTGACGCCATCTGAATTTCTGTCAGTTGTCTCAGCGCTGCACCGGGAAAAAGGATCGCGAGTTCAGGCAGGTATTCGCAATAGGTGTCGGCGGCAAGCGAAATGTCCACGCGCTGTCGAGTCATGCCGAGCGAGCCCGCGGCATGCGCAACAGCCGCGGCCTGCGTCGTAACGTGCACGGCTGCACCCGGCGCGCAGGCATAGCGCTGCGCCAGCTGTTCGCCGCCGTACAGTCCCCCCGATCCCGACTGCAACAACACGGTGGCAATGCCGCGCGGCGCGTCGCCGAACCAGAACGGCTTCAGAAAAGTGTAGGGGTAGCGGACGCGACGGCGCGTAACCCGGGTGACGCCATGCGCGTCCGGGGCGAAGTCGAGCTCCAGCTGGGGTGGCCGATCGGCGGCCGCTATTTCCGCAGCCACCTGTCAGCGAAACAGGACGTAATGACAAAGGGCGTCGACTACCGCCGTGATGCCCTCACCGGCGCGACAGTCCGTGAGGAGCACGGGGCGGTTGTTCCGCACCGCGCGCGCCTCGATGCACATCTGCGCCAGGTCGACACCGACGTGGGGCGCGAGATCGGTCTTGTTGATCACCAGTACGTCAGCCTGTATCACCCCCGGCCCTCGCTTGCGCGGAATGTCACCGCCGCCGGCGACGTCGATCACGAACAGCCAGAAGTCGACCAAGTCTAGCGAGAACGTCGAGGCGAGATTGTCGCCGCCCGACTCGATGAGGATGAGTTCGACGCCGGGAAAGCTCTGTTCTAGCTGGTCGGCCGCGGCGATATTCAAGGTCGGATCCTCGCGGATGACCGTATGCGGACAAGCGCCCGCCTCGACCGCGAGTACCCGCGCCGGATCGATGAGTCCACTGCGCCGCACGCGCTCGGCGTCCTCGCGGGTGACCAGGTCGTTGGTGATTACTGCGAGCTCTATGCCGCGTGCAGCGAGCGCGGGGATCAACCGTTCGACCAGCGCGGTCTTGCCTGACCCCACCGGGCCGCCGATGCCGACACGCGCTGCCGCCGGCAGACTGGTCGTCGCCGCACTCATCGCAGCAGGTAGGCGCGATAGAGGGGCACGCTGGTGACTGGCTCGCAATGCAGCAGCCGGCCGTCCGCGCGGACCTGGAAGGTCTGCGGGTCTACCTCGATACGCGGCATGGCAGCGTTGTGCAGCATGTCGCGCTTCGACAGGTGGCGGGTCGTGGTAATGGGCACGAAGCGCTTGGCTACTCCCAGCCGCCGGTGGGTGTCTGCCTCGATGGCGAGGCGCGAGACGAAGGTCACACCGAGATGTTTCTTCGCCGTGCCTATGCCGCCCCACATCGGGCGCTGAATGATCGGCTCGGCATTGATGGTCGAGCCGTTGCCGTCGCCCATCGCCGACCACGCGACGAAGCCGGATTTGATCACCATCCAGGGCTTGATCCCGAAAGAGGCGCGCGGCCACAACACGATGTCGGCCATGCGCCCGGGCGCCAGCGTACCGACGTGCGAGTCTATGCCTACCGCACGTGCCGGGTTGATGGTGAGCTTGGCGATATAGCGCTTGATGCGCTCATTGTCCGCGCGCGCAGTGGTTTCCTCTGGCAGACGGCCCACCCGCTGCTTCATGACGTGGGCGAGTTGCCAGCACTTGGCCGCGTTCTCGGCGAGCCGGCCCATGCCCTGGGTGTCAGTGGCGAAGATCGAGATCGCGCCGAGGTCATGCAGGAAATCTTCCGCCGCCATGGTCTGCGGACGGATGCGTGCCTCCGCAAAGGCGACGTCTTCGGGCAGGTTGAAATTCATGATGTGCGCGAGCATGGTCATCGGCACACCTTCTTCGAGCGCGAGCGGCGTGAAGGGATTGGTCGGATTGGTGGAAGAGGGGATGACATTGGGATGGGAGTTCACCACCAGGAGGTCCGGCGAATGTCCCCCACCCGCGCCTTCGACGTGATACATGTGAATCACCCGGCCACCGATCGCGGCCAACGTGTCTTCGCAATAGCCAAATTCGTTGATCGTGTCCGTGTGGAGATGGACCGCGAAATCATTGCGATCTGCGGCACGCAATGAGCCGTCGATCACTGCCGGACTCGCGCCCAGGTCTTCATGAATTTTGACGCCCAGCGCCCCGCCAGCCACCGACTCCTCGACCGCGCCGGGATCGGAGGCGCCGCGGCCGAGGAAGCCGAAGTTGAGGCAATACTCGTCGGCGCCCTGGATCAGCGGGCCGAGGATGTTGCGACCGGAGCAGGAGGTGTCGAAGTGCGGCCCCGGCGTCATGCCAATCATGGTGGTGCAGCCGCCGGCGAGGGCGTGCTCGGCCTGCTGCGGCGACAGGAAATGTGCATGGCCTTCGACCACGCCCGCGGTGGCGATGAAGAACTCGCCGTGCACCATGCTGGTGTTCGGACCGCACACCATACCGGGGGACACGCCGGCCATGACGTCGGGATTGCCGGCCTTGCCGATGCCGACAATACGCCCGTCGCGGATGCCAATGTCAGCCTTCACGATGCCGAGCACTGCGTCGATGATGGTCGCGTTCTGCACGCACATGTCCAGCGCACCGGCGGCATAGGTCCCGGTGGGACAGTAGCCTTCTCCGTCGCGCATGTTCTTGCCGGCACCGGTAGTGAGTTCATCGCCGTAGGTGGTGTAGTCGTGCTCGATCTCGGCGAGCAGCGCGGAATCACCAAGACGCACAAGGTCGCCCTTGGTCGGGCCGTATATGGCGGCGTAATCGGCGCGGGGCAGTCGGGCCATGATGTGCTACCTCGTTGTCAGGCGCCGCGGTAGCCGCGCGCGCGGGCTGCGGCAAGCGCGGCTGCGCGCACCGCGGGGTCGTCAAGGAGGCCTTGGGTCAGCCCGGCGAAGCCGGCCACCCTTCGGTCGCCACCAAAGGGCACGAGATGGACGGTCTTGGCCATGCCGGGTTCGAAGCGCACGCCGACCCCGGAGGGTGTATCGAGATGCAGGCCGAAGGCGCGCTCGCGCTCGAACGCCAGCGCGCGATTCACCTCAAAGAAATGGGCGTGGCTACGCACCTGGATGTCGCGATCGCCGGTGTTCATCACTTCGAGCTCCACCGTCGGCCGCGCAGCGTTCAAAATCACCTCTTCATCGGGCGTGATGATCTCGCCGGGCACCACGTCACCATCGGACGGCGCTATGGGCTGGAACACCACCATCATCTTGGTGCCCTCGGCGAAGGCCCCCTCCGCGCAAATCACCTGGATCATCGCGGAGACACCCGGCATGACGTCCGCGGCGGTCAGCAGCCGTCCGGCGAGATCGATGATGTCCTCGTAGGGGACGTCGCGGCGCGCGGCGTGCATCATTTCGTCCGTGATGAGCGCGACGGCTTCGGGATGACTGAGCGGTACACCGTCGCGGCGATTGCGGCGGGCGAATTCCGCGGCGTTGAAGATGATCAGGCGTTCCAACTCTGTGGGAGTGAGGTTCATTATGGCGGCACGCTCCAGACGCGCTCAGGTGGCAAACAGCATCTGCTCGCGCAGCGGCTGGCGCAATAGGGCGATCTCGGCCCAGGGAGAGAAGGCGACTGGGGTTTCCTCGTCGCCGAGCGGCATGCTCGCGAGTCGAGCCATGTCCGGTGCAAGCTCGGTCATCAGGCGCTGCTGGGCAAGCGCACTGCTCGCGCCGAGCCGAATGGCGGCGGTCCCCAGCGCGCTGATGTAGCCATATACCGACAGCAGTGCGGCTGCGTCTTCGTTGAGACCGATGGCGCGCCACACGGCGCCGTCAAGGATCAGGCGGTGGCCCGTGAGCTCGCCGGCGGCAATGGCTTTGGCCAGTGGCTCGGCACCAGAAGTGCCTAGTCGGCGATGGGCGGCCAACAGTGCCGCCCCGGCCCGCACCGACCCTGCGCGCTCGGCCGGCGCGAGCAGCATTGCGTCAAGTTCCTGATCGAGCGTCGCGAGTGAGTCCGCGGCGACGGCGGCGCGCCAGGCCTTGCGCAAGAAGACGCGATCGAAGCTCGCCCAGCGGCAGCGCAGCCACAAACGCAACAGCTCAGGCAGGTCAGCGGGCCGGGTTCGGTGGTCTGCCAACAGACCCTCCAGACCGGCGGAGAAGGCGAAGGCGCCGGACGGAAACTGACTGTCGCCATGTTGCAGCAAGGTCAGCACGACTTGAGGCTCGAATGTCATCATGCCTCCCTTTCCTCCGGCACAAGGACACGCGCGGCATCAAGCAGCGGGGCGAGGCGCGCAAGGTAATTTTCCAACGGACCGTCCTGGGCGACCAAGAGGTCACCTGCCTCGAAACGAACCTTCCAGTGCAAGTTTCCCGCATGGAACCCCAGCTCCAACGCAGCAGCGGAATCCAGCGGGCGGAGCCGCAACCAGCGTTGCTGGCCTAGCCGTAGCACAATTGCGCGGTCGGTCTCGAGCAGCAATACACAGCCGTCGCCCAGGTGTTGGTCGCGCGGCAGTGCTATCGCACACTCAGTACCGCAGTCGGTCACTGCCCGAAAGCGATGTCGCCCGATATCGGGTGGAGCAATGTGCAGATACTCGATCGCACCGTCGTGGGCGAGCTTGTGCAGGTGCGCAGCCATCCGGGGATCATCGCAGTGACCGAGGATACGGGTGATGTTTTGCATATCGACATATTCTCACCGCGTGGCGAGAACGAACAAGGGTCGGCGCAGTCGACGCCGTGCTCATACGACCATTTGCACTCACCCACATCGTCGCGGGATCTCGAACCCCCTCGAGAATGGCATCATCGCATCTACACACTCAGGATTGGCCCGAGGCAGAGCGGAACTCATCGACGAATTCTGCGCCCTTGATAATCGGCTACTCCGGCGCCCGCGGCTCACTTTTGGGGTGTTCCAATGAACTGGGACAGCGCAATCAACAATTATGCGACGTCCTCCACCAGTTGCTTGCGCTCCGCGATGCTACGCGGCCGTCGCGTGCGCAGTTTGGATAGTAATCGCCGCACGCGGTCGCCTTGCTTGCCAGGCGGCGCGCCGCCCCGGGACCCATGCATTCGGCAAGCCCGAAAAACCCGCGCCGCCGGCCCTCGGCAACGATTACCCGGCGTGCGCGAGCATGCGTCACATCTGGGCGCTGCGTTCAGCCGAACTGTCGGCTGCATTGGGTTGTTTGACGGAACCTGGGAACTCGTGTCTGTGAGATGCATCCGCGCGCCTCCCGAGACGTAGCCAGCGCATGATCTCGTATGACTGCTACAGTAGCTACGTGCTGGTCGTGTGGGCTTCGCTGTGCCGGCCATTCTCAGTTCTGTAGGTCTGTCGGCATGATGACGAAGTTGAGACACTACCATCGCCTGATAGCAGGACCACGCGCGTGCCGGAATGTGCTGGTATAGGGTTGGCAGCTGTGGCCACTTCGGCGATTGCGTGGCATTCAATTAGATGGACCACCCGCCGGCGGCGAGTAGAGAGCTGGTTCTAGCGCGAGGAAGTACGAGAATGCACCTTACACATGATCAAGTCAGCGATTACCAAAGCGACGGATTTCTTTTCCCAGTGCGAGTGCTCAGCTCGCGGCAGGCCGCGCATTATCGAAAGTGCCTTGAGGACTACGAAGCCCGGGCCGGCCAGCCACTACAGGGCAACATGCGGCACAAGACCCATCTGCTTTTCACCTGGGCAGACGAGCTTGCGCATAACCCCGCCATCCTTGACGTGGTGGCCGATGTCATCGGACCGAACGTCTTGCTCTGGAACACCAATTTCTTCATCAAGGAAGCCGACAACCCGGGCTTCGTTTCGTGGCATCAGGATTCGACCTACTGGGGACTAGACCCGGATGACGTGATCACTGCATGGGTGGCGCTTACGGACGCGACGCCGGAGAACGGTTATATGCAATTCATTCCCGGCAGCCACAAGACTGAGCAGCTGCCACACCTTGATACGTTCCATCGCGACAATCTCCTATCACGCGGCCAGGAAATAGCTGTTGAGGTAGATAAGTCAAAGGCGGTCGGTGCCTCGCTGCATGCGGGCGAGATGTCGCTTCACCATATCAAGCTTGTGCATGGCTCAGAGCCGAATCGCAGCGGAGACCGACGCATCGGAATGGCCATTCGCTACATTCCTACTTACGTCCGCCAGACAAAGCTGCGCGACTCAGCCATCTTGGTGCGCGGCGTCGATGAATTTCATCACTTCGACTATGAGGCCCGGCCGCAGGCTGACCTGGATGCCGCGGCATTGGCATCGCATGCCCAAGCTATGGACCGACAGGTGAAGGCGCTCTACCAGGATACCAATATGCAAGCGTTCCGAGCGTAACGTGCGTTACGATCATCAGGACGCCCCTTGGCGATGCCCAATGCCTCCACACCGTATTCAGTTCCTGCGCCACGCGCCGCCGCAGGAAACATTGGCGGGCCTAACGGCACCTGACAGATGGCATGCTGTACCCATGCTAGGTGGATGACATCATTGCCACTGTCAGCATCACGGGGGGCGTTCGGCCCAACCTATACACCCCACTGCGTCAGTACGTTGAGCGGTTCCGAATTTTGGACCTTGAGCCGATAGCGGCCACACCGGGCGCGGCAGTTAATAACCACAGCGGTGACGGTAGGGGTACCGGCGCGAGTATATGGCGCGACACTTTTAGAGGCAGAGGCCCGACCTCCTCACCGTCGATTGTCCATGACGCAATAAATTCTCCGCATGTCGCTGCGGAGCATGGAGTGAACCATGCCGTACCATCAATGGTGCCAAAACGGCTACCGGAAAAGTTTTCGAGCTTAGAAAATACGGCCACGGGGCCACCATGATTTACTGCCGCGTCGTAGGCCTCATTCGTCGGTGCGGCCTGCAGCGCAAATCCCAGGACCGTTGCGGCCGAATCTGAATAGATGTCGAGAAAGGCAAAGGGGTAGCTGAGCGACGCTAAGCCAAAGGCCTCCGGCAACGTGTGCCCTGTGGGAGGAATCAACCACGTCCAGGCAAATACGGTCACCAGGGAATCCGGTACTAGTGGGCAGTGGTGGCAATCGACTGGAACGTTGTCAAATGTTATTGACCCCGTGCCCTACGCCGTAGAGCCAACGACCGCTGTGAAGTCAAACTGTTGAGCGGCTTGGCTGTCGCCAGTCGGCACCGCGAGGGCGCAAGCCAATAATGCGACTGCCATCCAACGTCTTATGGAAGTCAATGCAGATTGGTTGGTTATCCAATTGGTCATGCATTGTCTCCTTGACCTGCTGATCAACTAGCGAGTTGACCGCCATGGCCGTACCGTTCTTCGAAATCTATCATTGGCGGTAGGATGACGGTCTGTAGCGTCGCGCGATTTGCAATGTTTTACGATTGCGGGTAGCCGACCCAACTCCGATTGGTGACGCGCGAAAGCTTAACTTCGGGAGTTAGCCCCTAACGAATTCTGAAACGGGAATCGCAACCAATTTTTGCAAACGTTCTACGCAAAGCGGCGCTCGCCTCCCGGGAGCAGTGTTCGCACCGACCGACCGCTCTTTTTTTCTGTGAATGTCTGCGACACTGTCGCGAACTAACTGCAGTCGGCCGATTGCAGCCGCCTGAAGCCCGCATCGCTTCAGGTTTGGTCGTTATGTCGCGCACCGTTCTTTACTCACTCCGTTGCTGGAATCCCCCCGGCCAAAGCACCCGGCGCGTACTCGTCCAGATGTAGTGCATCAACCCTAACCACACAGTGAGCACAAGCGTCGAGGTAACCGGACCAGCGGCCTTGTATGAAAAGCAGGGCGAGTGACGCAATCGGTCACACCGCAAGAACCCTAGTGTCGGAGCATCGCACCTAAGGCACTGTCGAGTTTGCGGTACCTCTTTGGGGCGCAGGCCGGGGCACGGTACCCTAGCTAAACACCCAACGGGTCACTTCCAATGTGCTCCAACTACCGCCTCCCCACAGCCATCGACCTTGAGGTCGATTTCGACCGCGCTGCTTCGGTCGAGGAATTCGACCCCATCGCGTACCCAGGGTACCGCGCGCCAATGATGGTCATGAACCGGGCTGGCTCGCGCTTGGTGGCTGATGCCGCCGTGTTTGGCTTGGTGGCACCGTGGGCGAAGGACATGAAGATCGTGCGGAGTACCTACAATGCGCGGTCTGAGACGG
>Ga0208492_1000803_pt1 | contig 23951 bp, 18 predicted proteins | sample Subbioar_CSW14AB_FD_184820 | JGI IMG/M metagenome (GOLD analysis project Ga0208492, IMG submission 184820) | Serpentinite rock and fluid subsurface biosphere microbial communities from McLaughlin Reserve, California, USA - CR12Mar_CSW14AB (SPAdes) | ecosystem: Environmental > Terrestrial > Deep... | reverse complement strand
CTGCTGAGCGGAGAACGCACGGCAATAGCGGGAGCGGTGGGATCCGTCTCGGCGAACGCCGCAAGCCGAGGCGGCCGGAGAGAGCGAGCGCCTGTCGGCACCTGTCGTCCCGACAATCGCGAGCGGTCGCGAAACGCTTGCGAACAAAAGCCGCGGAGGCCGCCGGTTCGACGAGACGGACCCCACCGCGCACGCGACCGACTCGGAGGGAGGAAGTGCCGGCGTGCCATTTGCGCGCCGGCCGATGGGTGGACGGAGTCGAACCCGTGCCTACTCGCGACCGCGCCGACGAACGATCGGGCTCTACCCGAATGAGAAGTGCTCTTAGAACCGCAGCCCAACGCCGAGTCCGGCGAGCGGCAGGCCGTACGCGAGTTGCCCACGGCCCTGGACGTGAATGGCTCCGCCGTCCCAGCGGACGACATCATAGCCGAGCGAAACGGCAGCACCGAAGATGAACGACCACTGAGGATCGCCGTGGGTCGAGCGCTCGATCGTCAGCCACCCGACCACCGGCTCCACCGTGAGGCGGACGCGGTCGTAGCGAAGAACAGCCTCAAAACCGGGAGTAATCGCGAGCACGCGACGGCCCATCGGCGTCTCGCTGATCACGAATGTGAGCGCGCCGCCGAGGTAGTGCGGCCGCGGCGTCCCCTCCGCCTTCTCGGCGCCGATGGAGAGGGTTCCGGCCCACCCGTAGTGGGCCTGCTCCGCGATAGACGCCACGACTCCGTGCCCAGCCAGTCCCGCCGATGCCCGCCAGCCCGGCGTCGCGCCCGGTGACTCGTTCGCATTCGCGGGAATCGCGCCGAGCAACACGGCGACCATCGCGAATGATCTCACGGGCACCTCGCGGGACCGCCGGTCTCGGGCTCGTCGTGGACCCGCCGACAGATGTCTGCCCGGACGATCTTCTCGCAGGAGAGATCTAGGATGCATTCGCTCGTTGGCGCATCGAGATCCGGCGTGACGCACGTGCCGCTGGTGCACGAGAGCGACTTGAACGACTCGCCGCAACACTTCTTCAGCTTCGCGTCCGCCTCCTCGCAGAGGTACTCGGTCCGATCGATCGCGCCCCCCACGAGGGACACGATTGAAAGCAGGAGAGCCGTCCGCACGATCCGCACTCGCGCAGAGTCTACTGCCGCCCTTGTTGATGTGCACGACGGAAGGCGTCAGTCCTTGCTTCTTCGAGGCCGGCTACTGCGTCCAATCGTTCCCGAAGTCGCGCACGATGTCGTGCGTGGGCGATCAGCCCCCCGCGAAGGCGTTCAGCACGCCAGTCACGCGGCGACGAATGAACGGAGGCGCGCGCGGAGGTACCAGCCGAAGTGTTTGCGGCGGTGGAAGCCGGGAGACTGACGGTACGCGAGGCTCGCCTGGCGCAGCGCTTCGGCGGCGCCGGGTCGATCGCCGCGAGCGACGCGCGCGCGGGAGAGCTTGTACCAGCCCTCGACGCTGGAGCCCTGCGCGTCGGTCAGACGGTCGAACGCGTCTTCGGCGTCTTCCCAGCGCGAGAGGGACATCAGCGAATCGCCGGCGTGGAGGTACGGCTCGCCGTAGCCGAAGCGCGGATCGAGGTGGGTGACCTCGATGAACTCTCGGACGGCCTTCTCGTGGTCGCCGGTCGCCGCGAGGGCGAGGCCCCGCAGGTGGTGGAGCTCCGCCGAGCGAGGATCGCGGGCGAGCGCCTCGTCGACGATGGGGAGCACGCGCCGCGGACGCCGCTGCTCGATCCAGATCTTCGCCAGATCGCGGCGCGCGGTGACGTTCGCCACGTTGGCCTCGGCGGCCGCGGAGAGCGCGCGCACACGACCGAGGGTGCGCAGCCAGAGCACCGGATCGGGGAGCCACGGCCGAAGCACGATCGCCGCCGGCACGATCAGCAAGATCGCAGGGTGCGAGACGAGCACCGACACGAGCAGCGGCGCGACGAACCAGAACAGGTAGTACGTGCCCCAGCCCGAGCCGGTGTCGGAGCGGCGCGAGGAGACCGCGTACATCAGACCGAGCATCACGATCGGGTAGACGAGGTTGCGCAGACCGCCGGGCAGCCCGCGCGTCTCCGCTTGCGCCACGGGCGGAGGCGCGACCTCCTGGCCCGCGATCGCGGTCGCGGCGATCATGACGACCGCCACGGCGATCGCGAGCCAGAGAGCACGGCGCACCGCGGTCACTCCGCGGCTTCGGCGGTCTTCGTCTCTTCGAGCTGACAGGCCTGCGCGAGCAGCTCCGCGACGTCCATCTGCTTGACCGAGTCCTCGAGGTTCTCGGCCTTGAGACCGTCGGTGAGCATGGTCATGCAGAACGGGCACGCGCTCGCGATCGACTTCGCGCCGGTCTCGAGGAGCTGCAGCGTGCGCTTCTTGTTGACGCGCTCGGTGCCCTTCTCCTCCATGAACATCTGGGCGCCGCCTGCGCCGCAGCACAGGCCCTTGCTCTTGGACCACTCGGCCTCGAGCAGGGTGGCGCCGATGGCGGTGAGGATCTCGCGCGGGGCGTCGTAGACGTCGTTGTAGCGACCGAGGTAGCAGCTGTCGTGGTAGACGAGCTTCTCGGCGAGCTTCTTCTTGATCTTGAGCTTGCCCTCTTTGACGAGGCCCAAGAGGTACTCGGTGTGGTGCACCACCTCGAGCTTCACGCCGAACTGCGGGTACTCGTTCTTCAGGGTGTTGAAGCAGTGCGGGCAGGCGGTGACGACCGTCTTCTTCTCGCACTCGTAGCCCTGCAGCGTGGCGACGTTGCCCTCGGCGAGCATCGTGAAGAGGAACTCGTTGCCCGCGCGACGCGCCGGATCACCGGTGCAGGACTCCTCCTGACCGAGGATGGCGAAGTCGACGCCGGCCGCCTGGAGCAGCTTGGCGGTCGAGCGGGCGATCTTCTTGGCGCGGTCGTCGTACGACGCGGAGCAGCCGACCCAGTAGAGCACCTTGGCGTCGCCCTTCTCGGCGAGCGTCGGGATCTCGAGGCCCTCGGTCCACGCCGCGCGGTCGAGGCGCGAGAGGTTCCACGGGTTGCCGTTGGTCTCCATGCCCTGGAACGGGCGCTGGAGCTCGTGGGGGAACTCGCCGCGGACCATCACGACGTTGCGGCGCATGTCGGTGATCTTGTCGACGTACGAGATGAGCACCGGACACTGCTCCTCGCACGCGCGACACGAGGTACACGCCCAGATGACGTCGGGGTGGATGATGCCGGTCGCCGGATCGCCCGGAACGACGACGTCCTTCGGCTTGAAGGGCGTGGCGACGTCCTTCTTCTCGCCCTCTTTGCCCTCGGCGTTCGCCTCTTCGGTGCTCGCCGACGCGTCCGCCGCGGGGGCTGCGCGCCCCTCGACCTTGCGGTCGCCGTGCGGTCCCTCGGGGCGGGTGATGAACGCTTGCTCGTTCTGGTAGAGGTAATTGCGCAGATCGAGCGTGAGGTGCTTGGGCGAGAGCAGCTTGCCGGTGAGGTGCGCCGGGCAGTTGTCGCTGCAGCGGCCGCACTCGGTGCACGTGTAGAAGTCGAGGACCGACTTCCACGTGAAGTGCTCGATCTTGCCGACGCCGACGCCGGGCGCGGCGATCGAATCGGCGTACTTGTCGGGATCGGCGGCGTCGCCGATCGCCTCCATCAGCACCTCGCTCATCGGCTTGTCGCTGCCGTCTTCGTTCTTGGTCGCCGTGGCGAGCGGGCGCATGGCGCCGACGGGCTCGAGGTTCGAGAAGAAGATGTTGGGGAGCGCCGTGATGATGTGGAAGTGCTTGGAGTGCGGGAGCAGGTTGAGGAAGACCAAGACCAACGTGACGTGGGTCCAGAACCCGATGTGCGCGATGACGATCAGCGCCGCGGGCGGCAGACCGGCGAACGCCATCGCCGCAACCGAGCCCGCGGGCTCCATCACCTCGAACCCGACGTGGCCGGTGCGCGGCTGGAACTGGCGGTGGGCGACGATCTTGTCGAGGCCCTCGCGAACGTCGTTGGAAAGGCCCTGATACGTCCACGCCTTCTGATGCAGCACCGCCGCCGCGCCGCTGTAGGCGATGTCCGAGATCATCATGGTGATGATGATCCCGAGGATGAGGATGCCCTCACCACTCAGCGTCATGCGCGCGGGCTTCACCACCGTACGCTGGAAGAGGAAGTAGCTGGCGCCGCCGATGACGAGGAGCGCGAAGACCTCTTTGAGGAGGTTGTAGACGTCCCCGAGCGGCTTGCCCGGATGGAACAGGTAGAGGCCGAAATCCGACTCGAACCCGCGACCCCAGAGGATCACCGTGTTGAGCAAGAGCACGCCGAAGCCCGAGAACACCATGAGGTGCGCGATGCCCGCACCCCGGTACTTGTGCATCTTCTCTTGCTTGATGCCGTACCGGAGGACGCGGCCGACCCGCTCGGCGAGCCGATCGAACCGGTTCACCGGACCTCCCACTTGCAGCAGCTGCCAGCGGTGATCGGCGGACCAGCCGAAAGCGGCCAGGGCTGCGATGATGATCGAGAGCATCGCGAGGGGGTTCACGGGGGGCTCCTTGGGCAGGAAGAACGGACGACGCGGCGCGTCGGATCTAGGGGCGACCTTGTAGGCGCGTCAATCAATCTCCCTGCTCGACCAGGACACGGCAGAGGCCGCTGCTAACCTGGACCGTCATGGCAAGGCGCTCGCTCGGCACCGTGGCGATCGGAGCCCTCGTTCTGGGCTGGATTGCGTGTTCGTCCGACCAAGAGGATGCGCCGACCCCGGAGCTCGCCATCGCGGCCTTCGACGTGGTGGAGAAGGGTTGGGGCGACGCTCCCCTGCCCGTCCACTACGCGTGGTCGATCACCTCGAACACCGGCCGCTCGCTCACCTGCAAGCTCGATTGGGACGGCGACGGCACGGTCGACAAGGAGATCGAGGGCTGCAACGCCGACACCACGAAGGCGGCGCTCGACACGCTTCCGACGTTCACCTTCGCCAAGGTCGGCGAGCACGTGCCGAAGCTGGTGGTCACCGACGGGGAGCGCACCGTCGAGGCGACCACCAAGGTCTTCGCCAACGAGCTGACGTACGCCAAACAGGTTGTCTTCCCCGAGAAGCTCGCGGGGTTCGTCAAAGCCGACGTCACCCCGATGACCAAGGTCGTGCTCACCTTCTCCGATGCGAGCAAAGTGCCTGATTTGAAGGCCAACGATGTGCTCTGGGGCACCTCGGGCTCGGGCTATCTGCTCAAGGTCGCGAGCGCGACCAAGGCGGGCGCGACGGTCACGGTCAACGGCACGGCGGCGAAGATCACCGACGCGGTCGAGAACGGGTTCTTCGGCGCACGCGACCTCGAAGCACCGATGAACGACGTGAAGTGCCTCGATTCCGACTGCGCGGGGTTGAGCTTCCAGAAGATCACCGACGGCGGCACGCTCGGCACCAAGGGACTCGGTCGCCGCGCCGATCCCCTCACCTTCAAGGGCAGCGGCACGTTCGGCCTCAAGGTCCCCCTCCCCGCCGAAGAGGGACTCGAGCACTCGCTCTTCGTCGGCATGGCGGTGAAGGAGTTCGTCCTCGAGGTCTCGTGGTTCAAGCTCAAACGCGCGACGCTCGATATGCGTCCGAGCTTCTCCTACGACTTCGCGATCAAGAAGGACGTCTTCTCCAAGAGCTGGCGGCTCGGCACCATCTCCCTCGGCACCATCCCGATCGGCCCGGTGATCGTGACGCCCGTCATCCAACCGACGGTGAAGGTCGGCGTCTCCCTCAAGGTGGGCGGCAGCTTCGGGCTCAACCTGCCCTTCCAGGTCAAATACGAAGACGGCTGGAAGGCCGGGATGCAGCCTGATCTCGGGAAGACCGGCATCGAGATGCTCGATCCGGTCGGCGCATCCGCGGGTGCGTCGGCCGAGCTCACGTTCATCCCCAAGGTCAACGCGCTGATCCTCGGCATCGCCGGCCCGTACGTCGGCCCGACCGGAACGCTGTCGCTCGAGGGCAAGGTGCAGACGGCGCCCGCGTCGGACCTCGCGAAGTGCGGGTTCCCCTATCAGCTCTGTTTCAACGCGAAGGCGAGCGCCGGCGGCGAATACGGCGCGGAGCTCCCGTGGATCGACGGCGCGAACGTCAGCAAGAGCTTCACCATCGCGGAGGTCGCGCTGTGGGAGAAGTGCTTCGGCAAGCCGGACGAGGCGGGCAACTGCCCCGACGCCGGCCCGAACATCGATGGCGGCACCCCGACGAAGGACGGCGGCAGCCCCGCGACCGATGGATCGACCGACGCGCCGACGAGCTGCCCCGATGCGGGCCCGCCCGGAAAACCCGAGTGCGCGAAGTGCGAGCACGCGCTCTGCACGCTCGGAACCGCGCTCGCCCCGACGTGCAGCGCCTGTGCGAAACAGGTCTGCGCCGCCGACGAATACTGCTGCACCCAGCAGTGGACGTTGAGCTGCATGCAGAAGGCGAATGATCTCTGCGGAGCCGGCTGCAAGATCTGATGAAACGTGCTCCGACGCGCGACGGGATGGGGCTGCGGACAGGCCTCCGCGGCAAGAAGCGAACGGCGCTCCTCGCGTGGATCGCAGGGCGCGAGGTCTAACGAGCGACGGCACTCTCCATGCAGCGTGCTCGGCACCAACCCGAGGTTGTGCCATGTCGAGCCAAACGCTTCGTTCCCTTCTGATCGTTCCCGCGATCGTCGGATCGCTCGCTGCAACGTTCCTCGCCTGCGGAGGTGGCGCGACCGACGAAGGGACGGGAGGCACGGACTTCGTCTCCGACGATCCGAGCGGCAACAACGGTGCCTCGGGGAGTCCGGGAGGCGTGGACGCGGGCGCCACCTCTGACACCGGCGCCGTACCCACCGAAGACGGCGGGAGCAAAGACGATCCGGCCCGCGCGATCGAAGAGGCCGACATCGTGAAGGTGTCCGGCACCCGGCTCTACGCGCTCTCCCGCATGGGCGGCCTGTCGGTCATCGACGTGGCCACCCGCGACAAGCTGAAGTTCCTCGGCCGTTGGCGGCCGAACGGGCAGCCGTTCGAGATGTACGTGCGCGACGACGTCGTGCTCGCGATGGTGAACGGCTTCCAGGAGTGGTCGTACGAGAGCGGCAGCGGTGGCACCGTCAAACAGACGAGCCGTGTCGTCGCGCTGGACGTGCGGGACCCGGCGAAGATTTCGACGGTCGGCGACTTCGCCATTCCGGGCGAGGTCAGCGATTCGCGCGTCGTCGGCGACGTGATGTACGTCGTGTCGTTCCAGAACGGCTACTGCTGGGGCTGCACGAGCAAACCGTCGACGGTGGTGATGTCGCTCGGGATCAAGGACCCGCGCACGATCGCCAAGGTCGATCAGGTCGCGTTCACGTCGCCGACCGCGAGCTACAGCTGGTGGAAGCGCAGCGTCTCGGCGACCAGCACGCGCTTTTGGATCGGAGGTCCGGAGTACACCTGGACCGGCAAGGAGAAGCCGAAATCCACGATCCAGGCGCTCGACGTCTCCGATCCGAACGGCAAGCTCGTGCTCGGCGCGTCGGTCGGTGTCGACGGTATGATCCAGAGCCGTTGGCAGATGGACGAGAGCGCGGGCGTGCTCCGCGTCATCAGCCAACCCGGTTGGTCGGGCGAGTCGCCCAGCGTGCAGACGTTCACCGTCAAGTCGTCGAGCGAGATCACGCCGCTCGGCAACATGAAGCTCGTGCTGCCGAAGCCCGAGTCGCTGATGAGCGTCCGCTTCGATGGAACGCGCGCGTACGCGATCACCACCGAGCGCAAGGACCCGCTCTTCACCATCGACATGACCGATCCGGCGAAGCCCGTGCAGAAGGGCGAGCTCGAGATGCCGGGTTGGGTCTACTACATGGAGCCGCGCGGAAACCGGCTGCTCGGTCTGGGGTTCGATCAGGGCAACCCGGACGGCGCGATGACCGTGTCGCTGTTCGACGTGTCGGACCTGACGACGCCGAAGATGATCAAACGCGTCAACTTCGGAAAGGGCTGGGCGAGCGCCCCCGAAGACTCCGATCGCATCCACAAAGCCTTCCGCGTGCTCGACGACGAGAAGCTGATCCTCGTGCCGTATTCGAGCTACGACTGGCGCGGCAGCGACGGCGTGTGCCACCGCTCCGAGAGCGGCATCCAACTCATCGACTGGAAGGACGACACGCTCACCCTCCGCGGCATGGCACCGGTGTGGGGCTCGCCGCGACGCGCGTTCCTCCACGATCAGCGCATGTTCGCCGTGTCCGACGGCCTCGTCGCCACGTATGACATCGCCGACCGCAGCAAGCCGGTGGCGAAGGCCGAGCTTCCGTTGGCGAACCCGTCACACCGCGCCGTGGTGCTCGGTGATCACATCGCCTCGCTCTCGCACGATTGGTGGTCGTCGCAGCCCCGGCTGTCGATCACCCCGCGCGCGAACATCGAGCAACAGCTGCCGATCGGCGCGGTCGATCTCTCGTCGTTGGTCGCCGATCCGGCCTGTTACTACGGCTGGACCTCGTGGTGGAACGCGAGCCTCTTCACCAACGGCGGCTACGTGTACCTGGTCGTTCCGATCTACGACAAGTCGTCGTCCGGTGCGCTCGTCGCCGTCGTCGACGCCCGCGATCCCACGAGCCCGAAGCTGGTCGGCAAGACGACGGTCGAGGGCGCGTTCGCCGGCGACTACTACGGGTACTACGGCTACTACGGCTACGGCTACGAGACCGTGCTCACGGCTGGTGATCGGGTGGTCCTCGCGGGCAGCTCGCTCGTCTCGCTGCGCAGCACGATGACCTACGAGTCCGGCAAGGGCTACGTGGTGACCGGACAGGAGCTCGCGGTCGTCGACCTTCGCGATCCGACCAAGCCGCGGAGTGCGGGCAAGCTCGCGTTGCCGAAGCTCCAATACACCCCGCTGCAGATCGCCAACGGCAAGGTGCTCACCTCGCACTACGAGCCGATCGGCGACGGCAAGGTCCGCTTCTACCTCGACGAGATCGACGTCGCGAACCCCGACGTCCCCCTCACCCTCCGCTCGGTGAACGTGCCGGGCTCGCTCCTGACGTTCGACCCCGTCTCGAGCCGCGCGATGACCGTCGACTATCGACGCACCGTCTGGAGCGGCATCGACGATTGGTCGAAGTGCCAGACCAAGGCGCCGAACGACTCCGTGGTCTTCGACTACTCGACCAAGACCTGCGTCACCGTCCATCGCTCGCTGCGGCTCGTGAAGGTCGACGGCGTGTTCGCCCGTCTCGAGCAGTCGCTCGAGCTCCCCGACGCGCGCATCGGCAACCTCGCGATCGGCGACGCGCGGGTGATCGTCCGCTCGACGGGGTACGGGTACTACTCCGACTCGTACCCCGGCAGCAGCACGCCGAGTGACCGCGTCTGGGTGATCTCCGGCATGCGCGAAGGCCTGCTCGAGACCTCGGCGCCGATCTCCCTCGACGCGGGTTGGGGCGGTGGAATGTGGGCGAACGGCGATCGCGCCGTGGCCTACACCGGCACGCGCAAGCTCGCCGTCATCGACCTCTCCAGCGCCAAGACCGCGAAGCTGGTCCGCACCATCGAGCTCGCCGGGTATTACCCGTACCACGTGACGATGGGCACCGACGCCGCCTACGCCTCGTTGGGCGACTTCGGTCTCGGCGCCGTCCAGCTTCGCTGATGGAGGAGCCGAGGTTCAGTGGTCGACGATGGTGATCATCGCGGAGATCGACGTCGCCGAGTCCTTCGAAGTGATACCTCCCTGATCCTTCGAGGTGTTCGAGTACGCGAGCTGCAGCAGCGGACCGATCGACCAGCTGTCGCTGAAGAAGAAATCGTACCCACCCTCGACGTGCACGCCGTAGCCGGTCGACGTGTAGTTGATCGCGTTGAACGTGCTGTAGAGGAACCCGCCACCGAAGTGCAGGCCCGCCTTGGGATCGGGATAGAAGTCGACGGTAGGCCCGATTCCAAGGAGGAACAGCGTTTCGTCGATCGACTTGCTCTGACCGCCAGCTTCAACGGTCGGCTTCGGCTGAATGTGGGTGAACAACGTGCCGCCGATCACCAGACCGGGAATGGGCGTGCCGCCGAGCGTGAGAAGCCACGCGGAGCCCGCACCCTTGATCTTGCCTTCGAGGGAGCCAACGGTGTTCGTGTCCGTCATGTATCCGTAGCCCGCGCCAAGCCGCATGTAGAAGCCGTCGTGCGTCCGCGCGCCGCCTTCACTCCGCGTGGGAGGTTGGGCCGCCCCGGGAGGAGGCGCGGCCGGCATCGGGCCGGATGGCGGCGCTCCCTCTTGCGCGCCCGCGACCGCGGCAAAGGACACCACGGCGAGAGACGCGACCGAGACCACGAACAGCGTTCGGATGGAGCGCATCATGAATCCTCCCTGTGCTTGGGAACGTACGGGGTCAGACGGGGCGTATGCCCGTCTCATCCATTGACCGATCGAAAAAAATGTAACGAACCGATGTAAGCCCTAGAGCGACCAGGTCACCGAAGACAAAAACAGAGAAGACCGCGCGCCAGGGAGGTGGCTGGCGCGCGGCCGGTACACACACGATGCGTGACGACGAGTCAGAAGAGGCTCAGTCGAATCTCAGTGGAATCCCCAGGGGCGCTGGAACACGCCACCGCCGCCGCCGGCGCTGTAGACGTGCGCGCGCGGGTGGTGCTCGGCGTGACGTTCGCACCAGAGCTCTTGGCCGCCCGTGGCCATGCGGCGAGCCGAACACTCCTGGCAAACCGGTTCGACGTCGGCGACGGCGTCGGTGAGCTGGTGCTCGATGGGACGAACCACGAGCACCGGGCAGGTGGCCTTCTCGACGACCTCGCCGGCGACGGAGCCGAGGAGTGCGCGCGTCAGACCACGACGGCCATGGGTGCCGACCACGACGAGCCCTGCTTGCAGCGCGCTCGCGAGGCGAACGATCTCGCTCGACGGGCGTCCGTTGGCGATGTGCACCGCGATGCTCGGGATCTGCGGATCGCCATGTTGCTCCCGCCACTTCGACAACACCTCGTCGACGCGCACGCGTAGGCGCTCGACGTCCTTGTCCATGCGCTCGACCTTGCGGACCGAGGTCGGAATGCCGTCGAGCAGAGGGTTGATGTGGATCGCATGGACCTCGGTGCCCCCGGCCGAGACGGCCAGGGCGAGCGCGGCTCGGAACGCATCGTCCCCGAGCTGCTCGTAGTCGATGCCCACGACGATCCTCCTGGGGGGGGTGAGGACGTTGTTCGTCATGCACGAGCTACTCGCAGGAACCGGGCCGACCGCAGATCCGGTGATTTTGCTCGCACGGGCGCTAACGGTGCGCGTGTTCTGCGCCGCACCGCACGTTCTGCGGACTGGAACGGAACGAGTCGCGAGCGGTACGGGACATGCTGCTTGCCGTCCTCATGACGCACCGTCGCGTCGTCGCCGTCCTTGGAGGGAATGCCTTCCAGCGGCCTGGTGAGCCCCTCACCATGGCCGGCCAGTTCGCGTTCGCGCGCGAAGCGATCGACTCGCTCGCCCCGCTGCTGGCAAACGACGTCGATCTGCTGCTCGGCCACGGCAACGGACCGCAGGTCGGTCACATGTTGATCCGCGTCGAGGAGGCCCTGGGCAAGGCATACGCCCTCCCCCTCGAGGTCTGCGTCGCCGAGACGGAAGGCGAGCTCGGCTACGTCCTCGCGCAGACGCTGCGCAACGCGTGCGCCGACCGCGGGATGCGGAGATCGATCGCCAGCGTGCTCACGCAGGTCGTCGTCGATCCGAACGACCCGACCGTTCGTGCCAACGCCGCCCGGATCAACGCGCGCGCCGCGTGGATCGAGGCCGATCTCGAGATCGCGATCGACACGCCGGTCGAGGGGCGCCGGGCCCTCGTCGTGGAAGACGGTCCGACCGTGACCCACGGCGGCATGTCGTCGGGTGCCGGGCTCCGCGCCGCGCGAGACCACGGCGCGCTCCCGATCGATCCTCGTCCGTACGCGGTGGGGACCATCGCGCAGGCTTTTGCGGACAACCCGCACCTCGGTCCGGTGCTCCCCGCGCTCGGCTACTCCGAGGCGCAACGCGTCGAGCTCGCCGAGACCATCGCCCGGACCTTCTCCGAGGGCCGTGCCGAGATCGTGATCGACGCCAGTCCCGCCCGCCTCGATGCCGCGATCACCGGGCCGCACCCGGTCGCGCGGGTCTCGTATCGCTTCGTCCAGCGGACCGGCGAGGACCTGGCCTCGCTGGTCGATTCCGCCATTCGCTCCCGGAGACGTCCATGACCGACAAGAAGCGTGTGTTGGTGGTCGACGACGACGAGGCGACGGCGCGCCTGCTCGCCCGGTTCCTCCGCGACTACGAGGTGACGCTCGCCTTCGACGGCGTCCAAGGGCTGGAGCGGGCGATCGCCACCAAACCGCAGCTCGTGATCACCGACGTGTGGATGCCGCGGATGGACGGGATCGAGATGGTCGAGGCGCTGAAGGGCGATCCGGCGTTGCACGTCGTGCCGGTCATCTTCCTCACGGCGGTGGCCGACGCGCCGCACGTGGCGCAGGCCATCACCGCCGGCGCGCGCCACTTCCTGCCGAAGCCCGTCGACACCGACAAGCTGCTCAACCTGGTCAAACGCTCGGTTGGCTACGAGCGCGACGCGATGATCGAGCTCCGCAAGTAGTTCAGATGACGTCGAACTCGAACGCCTTCCGCTCGCCCTTCTTGTTGGCGATGAAGAACGGAACGAAGAACGTCTGCGCGCCGACCTTGCCGCCGAAGAAGAACGGGATCTGGGCGTCCTTCATGCCGCGGCCGTCGGCGAGCTCGATCCAGACCTTGTACTTGCCCTTGAGGACCGCGCGATCGGCGGGGAAGAAGACGTTCTCGACCTTGCCTTCGGGGCAGTTGTCGACGCCGTTCTTCATGCCGGAGCAGTCCTTGTCGAGCACGAGCGAGCCCGAGTCGCGCGCCTTGAAGTTGACCTCTTTGCCGTCGGGGCCGACGACGTGCAGGTCGAGATCGACGGCGATCTTCCAGGCGATGGTGAACTGCATGAGGTTGCCGGCGGTGCGATAGCCGGGGCAGCCCTCGTCGATCTGACCGTCGCAGTTGTTGTCGACGGCGTCGTAGCAGAGCTCCTTGTTCGACTCCTTCTTGCACTCGGTCGTGGGCTTCTCGCCGCCGGAGGCGGACCAGCTACCCCACGAGACCTTGATGCCGCCCGAAGCCGAAGCACCGCCGATGGGCGTGGTGACCCCGGCACCCGCCGACGCTCCGACGCTGCCACCGGTACCACTCGGAGGCGGCGGGGTCGTGGCGACGGGAGCGGGAGCGGGAGCGGGAGCGGGAGCGGGAGCGGGAGCCGCCGCGGCGGGAGGAGCAGCCGGCTGCGCCTTCTGCATCTCGATGGTGCAACCAGCGAGGACGAGGCAGGCGAGGGCGAACGCGGGGTGTTTCATGACGTCTCCCGATCGAGAAGTGAGAACGCGCGGAGTGAGCCCGGAGCGGCCGTCCGTCAGACGGACGGGCCGAGCCGGGATTCAAGCCGCGCGCCCAACCCCTGTAAACCACCGCCCCCAGGCACGGCGATTTGTCCGTCAATTCGAACGATCAGCGCCGGCGCAAGAAGCGGCAGTACGCGCGCTCGCGCTCAACGGTCGGAGCGCACGAAGCAGGTCCGCGACGGGGGCGCGTCCTCGGGGAACGCCCGCGCGAGCGCCAGCGCGAGGCGCCGAGCGCGCTCCCAGGCGCCGCGCGGGGTCGGGTGGAGGAGATCCGGCAGGAACCACTCGTCCCGCGTCTCGGCCGCCCAGTCGAACACGCGCATGTTCACATGTCGCGCGCAGGCCTCGGCGAGCGCGCGGTTCCAGTTGTGCAGGTGCGCGGCGTCGTACTTGCCGCTGGGCAGCAACGAGCGCGTGGTCGTCCACAGCACCGGCCGGCCGTCGACTTGGGCCATGAGCCAGTCGATGCGCTGCGCGAGACTGATCAGGTTCCCCTTGGTGTTGGCGGCGTCGTTGTTCCCCAGCGCGAACACCCAGCAGCCGCGGTAGTTGCCGCGGCGCCGGTCGTGCACGAGATCCCACGCGTTGGCCTCGCCGTTCCACCTCTCGAGGATCGAGCGCCCGCTGGAGATGTCCGCCACGAACGCCTCCACGCCGACCGCTCGATAGCGCGCGGCGAGTTGCTCATCGACGCGCGGGATGAAGTCCGCCGAGACGAGCGAGGTCGACGTCGAGTCGCCGACGTGGATCGTCGTGCGACAGGAAGTCCGCCCTGCCCACTGCGCGGACGCCGACGCATCGAGCGGCTCGGGTGAGCCATCCGGCGAGGGCGTGGCGAGCTGAGGGTCGCCGGGGAACGCGACCGCCGCGCGCCTACGGGGCCACGCCGCGAGCGAGAGGGTGGCGAGCGGGACCACGAGGGCCATGCCCGCGAGGCGGCGTACGTCGAGGGGGCGCCGTCGCCGGATCGGATCCTCGAGCAGCGCGTGCGAGAGCGCGGCGAGGCCGACCGTGAGCGCGACCTGCAGCGCGCCACGCGCGAGCGCGCGATCGGCGAGCACCGCGCCAGGCGATAGCGCGATCACCGGCATGTGCCAGAGGTAGATTCCGTAGGAGCGCTCGCCGAGCCAGCGCAGCGGCGCGACGCCGAGCAGGCGCCCCGCGAAGGTGTCGGGGTGCGCGGCGGCGAGGACCCACCCCGCGGTCGCGACCGCGAGCAGCAGCTCGCCCCCGCGGTAGAAGAACGCGGAGCGATCGTCGATCGCGACGAAGAGCGCCACCACCGCGGCGAGGCAGGCCGCGCCGAGCGCGTCGAGCGCACGCGCCCACGTCCGCCCTCGCGAGGCGAGCGCGTCGAAGGGCAGCGTCCAAGCCGCGAGCGCTCCGACCAGGAGCGCCGCGGCGCGCGTGTCGGTGCCCTCGTACGCCCGGGTGTTGTTCACCACGTCGACCCGATGGAACCAGGCCAGCATGAGCGACGACGCGAGCGTGAGCGCGGCGGTGCCGAGGAGCGTGGGGGCGAGCGTCCCGCGCCGGTGCGCCATCCGCAGGAACCCGAGCGCGAAGACCGGCCAGATCAGGTAGAACTGCTCTTCGATCGCGAGCGACCAGAGGTGCTCGAGCGGGCTCGGCCCCGCGAACTGGCTGAAATAGTCGTCGCCGCGCACGATCGTCGACCAGTTCGCGACGTAAAGGAACGCGGCGAGCGCCTGGTAGGCCCAGTCGCGGAGCTTGGACGCGCGCGTCAGCGTCGCGGTGAGCAACACGGTCGCCAGGACCGACCACGCCGCCGGGAGCAGTCGCCGCGCGCGGCGGCCCCAGAACGCCGCGAAATCGATGGCGCCGCGCGCGGCGAACTCGCTGACGAGGATCGACGTGATGAGATAGCCGCTCAGCGTGAAGAACACGCTGACGCCCAAGAATCCGCCGTTCAGCCCCGGGACGCCGAGGTGGTACGCCACGACGGCGGCGACGGCCAGCGCACGGATCCCGTCCAGTCCGGGAGCGTGCCTGCGCGGATCGGTGGGCCGTTGCGGCATGGTCGGGGCCCCGCGACACTACGCGGCTCGTCACCCGACGTCAGCCGCGCCCGATGCAGCCGAGGCTGGAACGAGCCGCCCGCGGCGCGGTGTTCTGGCTACTTCTTCGGCTTCGAGAAGTACGGGTCCGCCTTCTCCTTCTCCTTCTCGCCCGGCGCGCCCATGGCGACCTCCGGGTGACGGAGCTCGAAGAACGCCTTGCGCGCGAGCTCGCCGGTCGTGCCGGCCTCCTCGCGGAGCGACATGATCGACCCCTGCTCCTTGAAGAACTTGAGGGTGTTGATCGCGAGCGACTTGGTCGCGTCGTCGCCGGTCTTCGCCGCCTTGTTCAACTTGTAGCGGAGCACCAGGCGGTCCATGCCGCCCGGAACCGTGGCGTTCATGTCGAGGCGCTTGAGACCTGCCGCGAGGTAGATCGCCGCCCACTCGTGCTGGGTCTTGCCCGCCTCGTTGACGTCGCCGCTGGCGCCTGCGCGCTTCATCAGCTCGGCGTTCGCGACGAAGCGATAGAGGCGACCGGTGTCCACGTCGCTCGGCGTGAGGCCGCGCGAATCGAACGTGTCGAGGTAGAGCGAGCGGAGGTTGTTCAGCTCGCTCTCCCACTTCTGATCGGCGCGGGACTTCTGCTCGAAGATGACCATGCCGCGGCGGACCATGTCGTCATCGCCGCCGAGCGCGATGGCGAGGGCCGCGTAGGGACGGGTGTTTCCGTCCTCGAGCAGCTTGAGGAGACGCTCCTCGACGCCTTTCGTGCCGCCATACCCCACGACGCGCGCCGACCAGGCGTTGACCGAGAGCATCGCCGGATCGGCGGTGGGCGCGAGGAAATCGAGCGCGGACGCGACGACTTCGGGCGTCGGGCGGTGCTGCGCCGCCATGAGCACGGCGACCTTGGCGTCGATATCGGTCCACGCCTTCGCCTCTTTGAGGGCGGCGAGGATCTCCTTCTCGCTCGAGACCATGCCGAGCGCGCGACCCGCCATCAGGCGGGGGAACATGCCGTGATCCTTGTCCTTGATGAGCTTGAGGATCTTGTCGCTGGCCTTGGCCGCGCCCGGTCCCCACTCGGCCAGACCATCGACCGCGGCCTGCGAGGTGTTGAGGAGGAACTCGCGGTAGCCCGGGTTGGTGGCGAGCTCCATCTCGCTCGACGAGAGGCGGATCTCGTTGCCCTTCTTGTCCTTCGGGCGCTCGAGCCACTTGGCCAGCATGTCGGCCGCACCGGCGTCGCCGGAGTACCCGACGTAGCGGGTCGCGGTCGCGAACTGGTTCATCGTCAGGATGAGGCAGCCCTTGTCGGCCTTGTGCTCCGCCCCGCAGGCCGGATCGGGGTCACCGAGGTTCACGAGCTTGTCGTCGGGAGACTTCTGCTCCTTGACGATCTTCTTGGTCCAATCGAGCGTCTCGGCGTCGCCCATGTAAACGAGCGCGCGGGAGGCCACGAGCCAGGGCGCCGGGAACCACGCGTTGAACTTCTTGATGTGGGGCGCCGAGATGGCGAGGAATTGCGCCTTCTTCTCGGGGAAGAGCGTGGCGAGATCGCCGATGTCCTGCGCCGAGAACTGCTGCTCGCGGAAGGTGACCGGGTCGGCATCCACCGGGGGCTGCCGCTTCCAACCGAGGTTGGTCGAGAAGCACTTCGGGGTCGGGTCCTTCTCGCACTCCTTCGACTCGTCGGGGTGCTTGTAGCCGATGCCCGCCTTGTCCATGCGCTCGGCGAGGTACGGCACCGCGTCCGGATCGCCGACGTCGGCGAGGGCCAGCGCGAGCTGCGAGCGGTAGTGCGGCGGGTTCTTCTCGTCCTTGAGGTAGTCCTTGTACGCCTGGGCGGCGGCCGGATCGGCGAGATCGCGCAGCTCCTCCAGGATGAACCGGCCGCGCGACTCGAGGTCGGCCACGTCGAAGGGAACGACCTTGAGGGCGTAGACCAGACCCGCGCCGCCGATGCCGTTCTTGAGGGCCTCGATGAAGCGCTTGCGTGCGGTCTCGTTGTCCGTCTTCTCGGCCTCGCCGAGCTTCTTGACGAGGAGGTCGGACGCGGTCGGATCGTTGAGCTTGGCGATGCCGACCGAGGCGGCCGAAGCGACCTCGATGTCCTTGTCCTTGAGCAGATCGACCAGGGTCGAGAGGTCTTCCTTCGTCGGGCCGTTCGACAGGACGGTGGCGACGAGCTGGCGGACGCCGGCCTGATCGTCCTTGGCGAAGCCGCGGAAGGTCGCCCGATCGGTCATGAGGACCAGCTCCTCGGGATCGAACGAGCTCGAACCGTCGACGGTGCGGGCGCTCTTGAGGATGTCCTTCTTGTAGATCTCGAAGACCTTCTTGAAGGATTCCTTGTCACGGATGTAGACGAGCGCCGAGGCGATCTGCGGCTGATCCTCGTTGTTCGCCGCGTCGAGCTTCTTGCGCAGCGCGGCCGCAGCGGGGGCGACGTCCTGGCGGGGGAACTCGTGCAGGGACATCGAGAGGACGCGCACCATCGGGTGGTTGTCGGTCTCGCCGAGCAGCTTGATGAACTTCGGGAGGCTCTCTTTGTCGCGCAGCCGGGCGAGCTGGAACACCGCCTCGGCCCGGAGGTGGGCGTCGGCCTGCGCGTCGTCGAGAATGCGACGCCACTCCTTAACCTGCTCGGCGACCGGCCTCACCAGGACCTTCGCGACCTGGGCTTGGATCTCTTCGGGGCGGAGCGTCGTCTCGGCGGCCTTCTTACCGAAGTAGATGAAGGCACCGATCAGACCCAACACCGCGATGCCACCGATCGCGTAGGCAGGCTTGAAACGACCGCTCTTGAAATCGCCTTCGTCGCTCATCGTGAAGAGTCCTTCCGGGTTTTCAGCCGCCGGATGCTACGTGTCCGCGACGCGGGGAGTCCAGCTGACTGCACAGTCGAAAGCACGTGTTCCGTCACCCGCGCGAAGTTGCGGAGGGCGGGGAGGACCGGTCACCCGCGCCTGGGGACAGCCTGTGGTCGGGTTCGGATCCGTTCCGTCCAGGACGATTACTAAGCAAACTTTGCGCCATCAATGTTCCCCGGCCTTTTCGCGGGGTGCCAAACGCCCGAGACGGCACGTGTTTTGGTGCGTGGCGTTGGGGTGTGGGGGGGCCTAAGGTCGAAGGGTCATGGACCGCGCGATCATCGTCGGCGACGTGCACGGCTGCTCGGTCGAGCTCCGTGCGTTGCTCGATCGCGTCGGTTACGTGCGCGGCAGTGACACCCTCGTGTTCGTCGGCGACCTCATCGCGCGGGGTCCGGACTCCCTCGGCGTCCTCGACATCGTACGCGAGACTGGTGGCATCGTCGTCCGCGGCAACCACGAAGACCGCCTCCTGGCCTGGCGGCGAGCCATGCTCGCGCGCGCCCGGGGCGAGTTTGCCCTGGCGCCCGATCTCGGCCGGCTCCACAGCGAGATCGCGCACTCCATGCGCGACGAAGACTGGGCGCTCCTCGAGGCCACCCCGGTCACCTGGTTCCTCGAGCAGAACAAGACCCTCATCGTGCACGCCGGTCTGGTCCCGGGCATCCCCCTCGAGCAGCAAGACCCGGCCATGATGATGCGCATCCGCTCGGTCGGCGACCGCGGCGAAGCGCGCGATCACGGCGGCGCCACCCCGTGGGGCGCCAGGTACGTCGGCCCGCCCCACGTGGTGTTCGGGCACGCCGCGTCGCTCGATGCGCAGCTCCACTCCTTCGCGACCGGCATCGACACCGGGTGCGTGTACGGCGGCTATCTCACCGCCATGGTCCTGGTCGACGGCGAGGAGCCGCCCCCGGTGGCCGAGCGGATGCGCGTTCTCACGTCGGTTCCGGCTCGACGTCGGTACTTCGACGGCGGCGTCGGTGTCGGCGGTCGCGCGATGATCGGCGAGCCCCTCCGGTTCGGGCAGGGCCCGGGCCCGCATGCGGCGCGCCGCCGTTCGCTCCGCGATCGCGAGGTCGAGGTGGCCTCGGTGCGTGGCGAACGTCGGTCGATGAGCGGTCGCGGACGCGGGTGAGCGATTGAGCGAGGCACGGCGCCGGGTCGTCTGCGGCCCGCTCTGGATGTTGTCCGAAGGACTGATGGTGCGCGTGCCCATCATGCCGGCGTACGTCATCGACGACGACGAGAGCGGGCGCGTCACGGTCCGGAGCGCGGTGGTGTGCCGTAAAGGCGGGCGGGTGTACGCGTACGCGAACATCTGCCGGCACGTACCGCTCACCCTCGACCTGGGCGACGGCGACGTCGCCTCGGCCGATCGACTGGTGTTCCTCTGCCACCACCACGGCGCCCGCTACCGAATCGAAGACGGCAAATGCCTCTACGGCCCGTGCGACGGCGACTCGCTCTTCCCGATCGAGACCGAGGAGGTCGACGGCGAGCTGGTGCTGCTCGTACCCCCTAGCCCCCCGCCCGCTTGATCGCGTCGCGGCCGAAGCGGCCTTCGATGGCGTCGATCACCGCGCCCAACGCCCGGGGCTTCTCGATCACAGGTTCGTGGAACAGCTCTCGCTGCACCGGCTCGATGGGCTCGAGGGCCGTCGCGGAGACGCCCACCAGGCGGGTACGGACGCCTTCGAGGGGGATGCGCGCCAGGAGCGTCAGGGCCAGCGCGTAGAAGTCGCCCGCCTCGAGGAGCGGGTTCGGGGCCACGGCACGCCTCGTGACGAGCGAGTGATCGCTGCGTTTCACCTTGAGGACCAGGGCTCCCGCGGCGACGCCGTCGGCCCGCACGCGACGCGCGACCTCCTCGCAGTGACGGAGGATCGGCTCCCGCAACGGCGCGGGGCCGACGAGATCCCGGTCGAAGGTCGACTCGCTGCCGATCGACTTGGCTTCGCGCGTGGGGTCGACCTCGCGGTCGTCGTCGCCGATCGCGAGCGAGGCGAGGTGCTCGGCGCCGCGGGCTCCGACCAGCGCCACGAGCTTGTCGAGGGGCGTGCGTTGGAGGTCGCCGATGGTATGGATGCCTGCCTCCTGGAGGTGGTGAGCCATCTTCGGCCCGACGCCCCACAGCCGCTGAACGCCCAGGGGCGAGAGGAACGCCGGCTCGAGACCACGTGGGCACGTGACGAGCCCGTCCGGTTTGTTCAGGTCGCTCGCGACCTTCGCCACGAACTTGCAGGACGCGATGCCGACGCTGGCGGTGAGCCCTCGGGTGATCTCGACGATCCGCGATTTCAGGTGCCGCGCGATGGTCTGGGCGTCACCGAAGATGGCCTGGGACGCGGTGACGTCGAGGAACGCCTCGTCGAGCGAGAGCCCCTCGACCAGCGGGGTGACCGAACGCATGACCTCGAACACCTGGCGTGACGCCTCTGCATACGCGGCGCCGCGGGGCGGGACGACGATGGCCTGTGGACAACGTTGCCGGGCCTCGACCATCGACATGGCGCTCTTCACGCCGAACTTTCGCGCCTCGTAGCTGCAGGTGAGGACCACGCCGCGGGTCGGGTGGCCGCCGACGATCACCGGTTTGCCGCGCAACTCTGGCTGATCGCGCACCTCGACCGACGCGTAGAACGCGTCCATGTCGAGGTGGAGGATCACGCGCTCGGGCGGCACGGCGCCAGTGTAAGCCAGTTGTAGTCGACAGCGCGCGCAACCGAGGCGGGCTCCCCTTCGATGACGGGACATGAACCGATCGACCGTGCTCCCTCCCCCGTTCGCGTCGCCCCGCACCGCCGAGATCGTGTCGGACCGTCCGGCGAGACACCTCGCGCTGGTGATCGAGCCGTTCGGAGGTCCTCCGACCCGCATCGCGTTGCCGGAACGAGGCGAGCTCGTCCTCGGGGGGACGTGGGCCGCCCCGGACGGTGAGGGGCGCATCGGGATCGCCGATCCGGCCGTGAGCGCCCACCACGCCCGCATCGAGGTGCGCGAGGGTCGCGCCCGGATCGTCGACCTCGGGAGCCGGAACGGCACGTGGGTCGGTGGAGCGCGGGTGGAGGCGGCGGCACTCTCTGTGGGGACCTGCGCCATCGTCGGTCGGAGCGCGCTCGCGCTCGAGGCGACCGAGGCCGGGGAGGTCGTGCTCGATCACGGCGACGAGCCGATCCCCGGGGCGATTGGCCGTTCGGCCGCGATGCGGCGCCTCGCATCCTCGGTGCATGCGTATGCCTCGTTGAGCGCGTCGGTGCTCGTTCGGGGAGAGAGCGGCAGCGGCAAGGAGGTGGTCGCGCGCGCGCTGCACCTCTTGTCGCCGCGTCGCGCGGGACCGTTCCACGCGGTGAACCTCGGTGCCTTGCCCCGCGAGCTCGCCGAAGCCGAGCTCTTCGGCAACGAGCGCGGCGCGTTCACCGGCGCAGCGACCACCCGCGAGGGGTACTTCGAGCTCGCCAACGGCGGGACGTTGTTGCTCGACGAGCTCGGAGAGCTCCCGCTCGACATGCAGGCGAAGCTGCTGCGGGTGCTGGAGACCGGAGAGGTCCGGCGACTCGGCGCGCGGGCAGCCCGGAAGGTGGATGTGCGGGTGATCGCCGCGACCTGGGCGCCGCTGGAGCAACGGATCGCCGAGGGGACCTTTCGCGAGGACCTGTTTCATCGCGTCGCGGTCTTGATGATCGACGTACCTCCGCTCCGCGAACGGCGCGCGGACGTGCCCGCGATCGCCGAGGAGTTGCTGCATCGATCGGCGGATTTCTCCCATAAGCGGCTCTCCCCTGCGGCTTCGTCGCGGCTTTCGTCCGAACCGTGGCCGGGGAACGTCCGCGAGCTCCGCAACGTGCTCTACCGCGCGGCCGCGTTCGCGACGGGCTCGGTGATCGAGGCCTCGGAGGTGGCGCGGGCCCTCGGCGCGCGGAGCTCGCAGCCACCGCCGAGCACGACGATGGATCGGGTGACCGCGCTCTCGCTGTTCGAGGCGCATGGGAGCATCGCCGCCGCGGCACGCGCCGCCGGTGTCGCCCGCGAGACGATGCGCGACTGGGTCCACGCCGCCCGCAAACGCGGGCGGTAGCGACGTCGTCAGCGGCAGACGAGCGCGCCACTCTCCGACCGTACGTCGTTGCTCCACAGGCCACCCACCTTGGCCGAAGCGCACGTCCACGAGTCGGTCTTGCCCGAAGGGGCGTCGCGAATCGTGACGCTCGATCCGGTATCGAACGTGCTGCGGGCGCAGGGACCGACGACGGCCCCGGCGGCCACAGGCTCGAGGCGGTAGCGCGGATCGCACCCGCGGCACTCGACGAACGGGAACATCCGCAGGCATCCGAGGCCGTCGTGCGCGCTGATTTCGGCCTCGGCCTCCTTCAGCGTGAGCGGGTAGTCCGCCGGGTCTCGTGACTCGAGCGCTTGGGACTTCTGACCGAGACCCTCGTCGCCGCAGCCGACACCGAGCAGGGCCAGCGCGAGGAGCATTGGGGTGAGCGTCTGCATCGGGTTCATCGGTGCTCGTCGGGATCGAGGCACGGCTCTCCACGTGCGTCCAACCCGAGACCTCGGTCGAATGACGTGGATCAAATCCATCGTCGTGCTCGCGAAGCGCTGCGATACTCGCGCGATGACCGGCCGCACGTTTGTCGTGGGAGACATCCACGGCGACCTCGACGCGCTCCGTACGCTCGTGGCGAAGATGCCGACGCTCGAGCCCGAAGACACCCTGGTGTTCCTCGGCGACTACGTCGACCGCGGTCCGCACTCGGCCGAGGTGGTGGAGGTCGTTCGGGGAATCCAGCGCAACGCAGGGTTCAAGGTGGTCTGCCTCCGGGGCAACCACGAGGACGCGTGGCTCCGCGTGCTCGAGCGACGGTGGGACGAGTTCGTGTTTCCACCCGGCAACGGATGCCTCGCGACGATGCGGAGCTTCACCGGCGGCCCCATCCCGGAGGACGGCGCGATGCCGCAACTGGAGGAGATGGACGCGCTGTTCAAGGGCGCGTTCTTCCCGGACGACGTGGTCGAGTGGTTCCGCAGCCTGCTGCACTTCTACGAGGACGAGCACGGCATCTACGTCCACGCGGGCCTCATCGAGAAGGGCGACAAGTTCCTCCACCCGAGCGAGACCGAGACCAAGCAAGCGATGTTGTGGACGCGGAGCGAGGCGTTCTTCCGTGAGTATCGCGGCAAACGCGTCGTCGTCGGGCACACCGTGACCGAGTGTCTGCCGCCCGAGCTCTCGAGCTACACGCCCGCCGATCCGACCGATCTCTGGGCGGGCGAATGCGTGATCGCGGTCGACACGGGCGCGGGGAAGGACGGGTTCCTCACGGCGATCGAGCTGCCCGTGCTCCGCGTGTGGGAGTCACGTTCGGTCTAAATCACCGAGCAAGATCCTCGATCACCAGGTCGTGTCTGCTCGCGCAGGCCCGGTCGACTGTCGACCAAGCGGCCGTTCGCTCAGGGCCGCCGACAACCTGTTCGAGCATCGAGATCGGCCATTTAAGGCAGTTCTCTAACGTCCTCATCCCGAGCGCCCCATGAGCGGAGAACGCGCCGTCACGAGCTGCGCTTCGGGGTGGTGCTCTCCAAATCGCGTCAAGGACATCAAGGGTGGGGCTACGCGCGGCGGTGCTAGCGGATGGCGTATAGACGGTGA
>Ga0208492_1000802_pt1 | contig 23952 bp, 23 predicted proteins | sample Subbioar_CSW14AB_FD_184820 | JGI IMG/M metagenome (GOLD analysis project Ga0208492, IMG submission 184820) | Serpentinite rock and fluid subsurface biosphere microbial communities from McLaughlin Reserve, California, USA - CR12Mar_CSW14AB (SPAdes) | ecosystem: Environmental > Terrestrial > Deep... | reverse complement strand
GCTGGGCAACGTGAAACGCGGCGTCCGAAGCAGGCTCATCGTCAAGCTCACCCTCTGCACCCTCGCGGGCGCGGTGGTCACGTGGGGGGTGGCGTGGGGGTGTGCGCTGTGGGGGGATCCGCCTCCCATGGCAGGATCGGTGGAGATCGACGGTGGACACTGGCCGGTATCCGTACCGAGTGGGTGGCCCGATCCGGTCGCGGGGCGAGAAGCCCGGAGCGCCGTTCAACGCGACGTTGAGCGATGGGGACATCAGGATGGCGTTGACGAGTGGGGAGCCGCCCACGGGCTGTGGTCATTCGGCGCCCTAAGAAGGTCCTTTGGCTGGCCATGGGAGCTCATGGCTTGGGAAAAACTGAGCAAGACGCGCCGGGGGGGACCGAACTGGACGAGCGATACGTCGTTGCCCGCGCCCTTCGCGCTGCTGCCTCACATGGAGTGCGCAGGGCTTCCAACATCCATTATCCCGCTTGGGTTCGCGCTACACACCCTGCTCGCGGCGGGCCTGCTGCTGGGAGTAGTGGAGGGCTTCGCGTTCTCGCGGCGGCGGGTGCGGCGTGCGAAGGGGCGGTGCGCCGCGTGCGGGTATGACCGCGGCGGGCTCGCGAGTGACGCGGCGTGCCCGGAGTGCGGTGCGGCGGCTTAGTAGAAAAGGCTGAAGGCAAAGACGATTTGGGAGGCTTCGCCCAGGTGTCGGGTGCAAGCTCTCCGTTCACCGAACGACTCTTGCCCGACACCAGCAGGCCGGCCGTTGCTCCGGTTGCGTGCCCGATGCGTGACGCACTTACGGCTGGCCGGTGTTGAGCTCTTTCGCGCCGAAGTCCACGCCCCTTAGGCCGCCTCGTGTGTAGCGGTAGTAGCCCCACACCGATTCGGTTGCTGCGCCCGTCACGGTGGGGGGTTCCCAGCGGTCGGGGCGGTACTGGTACTGGAAGCCGGTGGGGCTGGTGGGGGCCCAGGGGTTCCAGCCGCGGTTGGAGTCCTTGTTGGAACGGAAGTTGACCGAGCCGTCGAAGGCGAGCACGTTGATCTTGGCGCCCTCGGTCGCGTAGTAGGTGTGGCGCTTCTCGTGGCGGGCGTGGCCCTCGTGCAGGAAGACCTTCTGCGAGGGGAACTGCACGGGGGTGAGCTTGAGCTGGCGGTAGCGCCAGTTGTTGAGCGACTCGAACATGAAGTGGTTGTTGGTCATGTTGCGCATGCGGTCGGTGACCTCGGGGCCGCTGGTGGCGGGCGAGGACTGCAGGCCGTCGTAGGCCGAGACGGTGACCTCGTAGGAGGAGGAGTAGGCCCAGCGGGTGTCGCGGTCGGTGTCGGCGATGGGGGTGGCGGCGGCCGCGGGGTAGGGCGGGGCGAGGCCGGCCTGGAAGGCGCGGATGTCCTTGGCCCACGCGAGGCGGACGCGGTCCTCGGGGCAGGTGTAGATGGGCTCGGGGAGCCGCACGGCGAGGTAATCAAAGAGCACGAAGTGGGCGTAGAGGATCTGCGGGATGAGCGTCGCCTCGCGGGCCATGGGCAGGCCGGTGAGGCGGCGGAAGGTGTCCACCCACTGCGAACGGCTGGCGTCGATGTCGGTGGCGGCGGTCCGCAGGTCGGCGAACTGAGACTGCTGCGTGTGCTCCATGCGCCACGACCAGTTCCAGATGAAGTCCTTGTGGTCGTTGGCGTAGGAGTTGGTCGAGATGCCCAGTTGCTTCAACTGCGTGGAGCACAGGAGCGTGCGGGCGGTGCGGCGGGCGTTGCCCAGGGCGGGCAGGAGCATGGCGATCAGGACCGCGATGATGGCGATCACGACCAGGAGCTCGATGAGGGTGAAGGCGCGGCGGGGCATGTGGGGGATGGAGACGGTGGCGGGGAACGGGGAACGGGGGGATGAAGGCGACGGGGGCAGTCTACCAGTTGAGCGGGTGCAATCTAGGCCAGTTTTCGAGTTTTGCGGTGGCCCGCGAGGAGGCCGAGCTCGACGACGCACCAGCCCGCGAGAACGGGGATGAGCCACCAGGCGCGGAGATCCAGGCGCTCCATCGCCCGCGCGATGAGCTTTTCGGCGTTGCCCTTGTAGATCGCCTTCGCGAGGCCCAGCAGCGGGTGCGGTTTGAGGAGGGCCTTGGCGGAAGGCGACCGCAGGAACGCGACACCCGCGGGGCCCTTGCGGGCGGCCCTGACCAAGGCCTCGCCCGAGACCTCGGCGGACTTGAGCAGGTCGGTGCCGTGCTTGCCGGTGATGTGCAGGGCCGCGGCCCCGCCGCTGCCGGTGTTGCCGAGGAACTTGGCGACGCGGGCGACGTCCTCGGGGCCGTCGGCGTGCTTGAGCAGCCGCATCGCCCCGCCCGGGGAGGCCGCGGTGGAGATGGTCTTGAGGTCCGTGAAGAGGCGCGTGAGCTCGGGCGTGCGCTTGGCCTTGATGGCGGTCTTGAGCCACTCGCCCATGGATTTAGACAAGTGCCCGCCCTTGGCCGCGGCCTTGATGAGCGAGGGGACCCAGTCGATCTCGGGCGCGAGCGTCGTGATCACGCCCAGCACCGAGAGCGTGAGGATCACGCCGTCGGAGTCGCCGTCGATGAGCTGCTTGCCGCCCTGGATCACCAGGTCGCGGACATCCCCCACGACGAAGAAGTCGGCCGTGACCGCGCCCACGAGGGACTCGAGCGAGTCGCCCTGCCCCGAGAGGGCGCCGAGCCCCGCGGCCTTGATCTTGGTCACGAGACTGTCGCGTTCTTTGATCGTGAGGGCCCGCTGGTCGGTGATCTTCTGCTTGGCGTCGGGCTCGAGGTCCGCGTCCTCGAGCCCCGCGTCGGCGATGACGACGGCCTCGCCGTACCGCCCCTGCACGCGGAGGGCTTCGACCTCCGTCGCGTAATCGAACGACGGCATGGCCGCGAGCTGGATGCGGGCGAGGCGGGCGCCGGTGTCGGCCGCGCACACGTACAGCAGCGCCGCGGCCACGATGAGCCGTAGCAGGTTGAACTTCGCTCTCCACAGCCAGCCCAGCACGTGCGTCCTTTCCTACTCCGCCTTCTGGTAGACGACCTGGACGTCTGCGTCCTTGCCGACGATCGACTTGACCAAGGCCGCAACCTGCTCGCGGGTGACCTGCTCGACCTTGGCCGCGTCCTGCGGCAGGAGCACCAGCTCGCGGGCCTCATCAGTCGCGTCCTTGCGGGCCTGGCTGAGGTAGTACTCCCCCGCCATGGACCGCAGCCGCAGCCACCCCGCCTGCACCTGCGGTGCCTCGCGCTCGCTGAAGACCTCGGTGGCGATCCGCGTGGGGCGGGGGATGCGGACGACGTACGCGCCCTTGCCGCTCCCCATCCCCAGCAGCGACGACCACGCGAGCGAATCGACGTTCATCTTGCTCAGGTCCGTGCCATACGACAACCGCACCGGCACCTCGATCGCGGCGAACACATTCCCCCGCCAACTCGTCTCGGACCGCTCCACCTTGACCTTCGTGTCGATCTCGACGGTCACGAGCTTCATGCTCCGCACCGCTTCCGCGACCTCCGCGATGGGCCGCGGCGGGCGCGACGAGTCCAACGCGGCCTGCGCCTTCGCCGCCGACACGAGCGAAGACTGGAGCCGGTGCAGGTACGCCGCGAGACCGACGGCCACGGCCGCGCCGATAATCAGGACGAACAGCTTCGCCCGAAAGCGTGCGCGCGGAACGGGCGTGGAAGGCGACGCGGCCATGCCCCACCTATCGGCCACCCCGGTGAGTTCGGGTGAAACGGCCGATGAGCCGATCACGACACGCGACGAGCGAACGGGGGAACCACCGGCGCCACCCCCGTCTACCGTTGCCCAATGGCCCCCGCCGTCTTCCTCGACCGCGACGACACGCTCATCGCGTGCAACGAACTCCCCGCCCCGCCACCCCCCGCGGCCCGGGGCGACCTCATCGACCCCGCCCTCGTCCGCCTGCTGCCGGGTGTCCACGAGGGCCTGATCGCCCTCCGCGCCGCCGGCTACACCCTCGTCGTCGTCAGCAACCAAGGCGTCGTCGCCCGCGGCGGTGCGACGTGCCAGACTGTCGAGCGCGTCAACGCCCGCGTGAGCGACCTGCTCCTCGAAGACCACGGCCATCCACTGATCGAGCGCTTCTACTTCTGCCCCTACCACCTCAAGGGCAACGTCCCCGAGTTCACCCGCGACCACCCCTGGCGGAAGCCTGCGCCGGGGATGATCCTCGCCGCGGCCGACGACCTGAAGCTGGACCTCGCGCGCTCATGGCTCATCGGCGACGCCGAGCGCGACGTGGAGGCTGGCATCGCCGCGGGCCTCGCGCCCGAGCGCTGCCTCCGCATCGGCCCCGGCACCCCGCTCCCCTCACTGCAAGCCGCCGCCGACGTCATCCTGAACCGCGGAGCGGCAAAGTGAGCGACGAGACTACCACCATCACCCTCCACACCGCCGACGGCACCGCCCTCTCCGAGGACCGCGTCTACGAAACCGTCAAAGCCGCGGCCGAAGCCCTTGCCGAACGCTTCGCCCTCGAGGTGATCGACATCGAAGCCGACGCCGAGGCAATCACGATCACGCTCGGAACGGACGAGATGACCGCCGTCGGCTTCGCCGTGGAGCTCCGGCGCAACACCAACACGTGGTACGAGAACAAGTTCGCCGCGGGCCCCTTGTGGCGGACCCCTCCCGCCTTCTAGTCCCCTCCCCCGTGGGGGGAGGGCTAGGGAGGGGTTGGCGACCGACCGCAACCGCTCATTTCAACTCTCCCCGCGAAGTACCATCCCGCATGCCCGACGCCGCCCGAGCGCCGCTCCGCCTGTTAGTCGTCATGCCCAGCTGGGTGGGCGACGTCGTGATGGCCACGCCCACGATCCGCCGCGTTCGCGAGCGCTTCAGGGGCTCGTTCATCGGCGGCCTGGTCCGCCCGGGCATGGACCAGCTCCTCGCGGGCACCACATTCTTCGATGAGCTGCACGTCGAGCGCGCCAGCGGCGTCATGGGCCCCAAGTTCGTCGCGGCCAAGGTCCGCCCCCGCCGCTACGACACCGCCCTCCTCCTGACCAACTCCTTCTCCACCGCCCTGGTCGTCCGCCTCGCCGGCATCCCCCGCCGCATCGGCTACGACCGCGACGCCCGCGGCCTGCTCCTGACCGACCGTCTCGAGGCCCCACGCCGCGACCAAGGCGGCTTCGCGCCCGTCCCGGCCGTGAACTACTACATGAACCTCGCGAATCGCTACCTGCTCGCCACGCCCACCGGTGCAGCCCCCGCGGTCCCCGACATGGAGCTCGCGACCACCCCGAAAGAGGAACGCGCCGCCGACGAACTCCTCGCCCGCGCGGGCGTTCCAGCCACGGCCCCGACCGCCATCCTCAACCCCGGTGGCAACAACCCGGCCAAGCGATGGCCCCCCGACCGCTTCGCCGCCCTCGCCGACCACCTCGCACTCCGCCACAACCTCACCATCCTGATCAACGGCTCCCCCGCCGAATCCGACCTCGTCGCCGCCATCGCCGCAGCCTGCCGCACGGCCAAACCCATCCAGCTCCCCGGCCTGGGCATCACGCTCGGCACCCTCAAGGCCCTGACCCGCCGCTCCCGCCTCATGGTCACCAACGACACCGGCCCCCGCCACATCGCGGCCGCGTTCAGCGTGCCCCTTGTGTCCCTCTTCGGCCCCACCGACCCCCGCTGGACCATCATCCCCGCCCGCGCGGGCGAAACCGTCCTGACCGCCGACCCCACCCTGCCCGAAACCGAGTTGGCCGAGGACCACCCGGAAAGGTGTCGGATCGAGCGGATCGAGCTTTCGGGCGTGATCGGGGCGGTTGACCGAGCCTTGGTGGCCCCGGCCCCGATCACAGCTTGAAGCCACCGGCCCAACCCCCTACCATCACCCCTGCGGACTCGCCACCCGCCCGCGAACGGCCGAAAGGCCGCCCGCGGCGACAGTTTGGACCCGAAAGGGGGCGTAGCTCAATTGGTAGAGCGCTTCCATGGCATGGAAGAGGTCGTGAGTTCGAGTCTCATCGCCTCCACTTCAACGAAAACGCCGCGACGCGAGTCGCGGCGTTTTCCATTTACCGGACTCGCACGCGCTAACTTCTCGTTGAGAAAACCGTGGATTCTGCTAGGCTGGCTCCAGCGTCTGGGGAACCGGGCGCAGAGGAGAGAGCCATGATGAGCCCGGGTGCGAAGGCGGCGTGTCTGTCCATTGGTCTGGCGACTGCGTGGGCGCCGATCGCTGAAGCCGATGTGATGACTCGGGTGCGCGTGGAGAACTCGACCCCCACGGCGTTGTCCCACGCCTTCCTGCTGATGGGCAGCCCCGGCTCGGGCGCCCCCGGTGTCATGATGTCAAATGTCGGGTTCTCGTACGGAACGCCCGACTTCATCCTCGATCAGCGTGCGCCCAGCGACTTTGGGTCCGGCTACGCGATGATCGCGGTTACGGGGATTGGCTCGGGCGCGCCCCCCGGCGGCGTGCTGGGCCTCGTGGTCTCCGCGCCCGGCCTCACCTACATCGGGAGCTTTTTCGAGCAGGCCTTCCCAGGCTGGAGCGAGCCCCAGCTCATCGATCAGATGATGCACGGCGGGCCGCTGCCCGAGATGTTCCTCCGCACCAACTTCGCCGTCCTGATGCAGGGCCTCGGCCAGACCGCCACGTGTACCAAGTTCAGCCAGGGTGAGGCGTTCGGGACGATGCACGTCTCGATCGAGGCGGTGCCCGCGCCGGCCGCGCTCGCGGTGCTCCCGATGGGCCTGTTCGCGCTGCGTCGCCGCCGTCGATGAAGCTCTCGGTCTGCCTGATCGTGAAGAACGAAGAGGAGCGGCTGGAAGCGGCCGTGGAGTCCGCACGCGCCACCGGGCTGGCGCACGAGATCGTCGTGACCGACACCGGCTCGACCGACGGCACCGTTGCGCTGGCCAAGCGGTTGGGCGCACGGGTGTCGCACTTCGAATGGTGCGAGGACTTCGCCGCGGCCAGGAATGCGTGCCTCAAGGAAGCTCTCGGCGATTGGGTTCTATGGCTCGATGCGGACGAGCGGATCAAGGCCGGTAGCGGGCCCGCCCTGAAGCGCGATCTCCAGGACCAGCAGATCGTCGCGTACCACATGGTCCGCGAGGACTTCTTCTCCCGTGAGCGCCCCGACAAGTTCAGCGAGATGTACCAGATGCGGCTGGTGCGGCGGTCGCTGCCGACGAAGTTCATCGGGCGCATCCATGAGCATCTGGACCCTGCGCCGTTCGAGCTGGCCGCGCGCATGCGGAAGGGCGTGGGCGTCTCGGGCGCGCGGCTCCAGCACTGGGGCTACACCAACGACCGCCTCCCCGACAAGCTGCGTCGCGCCGCCAAGCTGTGCGAGATGGAGCTCGCCGACCGCCCGGGGCAGATGTACTACCAGGTCGAACTCGCCCGCTCGCTGCTCATGCTCGACGAGCCCGGGTCGCGCGAGCGCGGGATGGCGGTGCTGGGCGACGCGGCCTTGGCACTGGTCGCCCAGAAGCACAGTGCCCAGGCCCCCAGCCCGATGGCCGCGTCGCTGATCGAGCAGCTCCTTGCCGTGCCCAATCAGGCGTGGGTAAGCATCGACGACCTGCTGGAACTCTCTTGCCGCTGGTTCCCCAAAAGCGTTCCGCTGGTCTGGAGCGCCGCGCGGACCTGGTCGATCCGGGGTGACTGGGACAAGGCGGAGGCCGCGCTGCGGCGTGTGATGGAGCTGGTGGATCGCGGCACGCATGACCGCTACATGAGCTTTGACCCGCGGGTCGGTGAAGATGCCCGCTTCAACCTCGGCGTCGTGCTGATCAGGCAGGCCCGCCTCGACGAGGCCGAGGCGATTTTCACAACCCTGGCCGACAGCCCGCGGCGCGGCCCAGACGCCCGGCAGAATCTCGCGGCCATTGCCGAAGTCCGGCGGCAGGGCTGACGCTCCGCTGACTCAGTTCCGCGCTAGACGCGCCAGCGAGAAGAACGGCTCAGGGTGCGGCGACTCTGAATCGGTGACCAGCGAGCGCAGGATCTCCCCGACAGCCGGCGCCGCCTTGAAACCATGACCGCTGAACCCCGCGGCGAACGCGACATTGCGATACTCCGGGTGCCGGTCGATGATGTAGTGCGAATCCGGAGAGTTCGTGTACAGGCACACGCCCGTGCGGCACCGCGCACCAGCGAGCCCCGGCAGGTACCGGCGCACCAACGGCATGAAGTCCTCGGCGTCGTCCGGCGTGGTGTCCCGCTCCACAGTCCCCGGCGTTGTCGCCGCGCCCCGCGCGTGGCGGGCGCACTTGAGTTCAAGGCCGCCGGCGGGCGAAGCGAGCGCCGGAAACCCATAGAACAGCGTCCCGTCGCCCGGGTCGATGGCCCAGCACGGCAGCCTCGCGTGCGACGTCTCGTTGGTCGAGAGCCAACCCTGCACCTGGCGGGTGACCGTCAGCGCGAGGCCGAGGTCACCAAGCATCTGCGCGGCCCACGGCCCGGCCGTGATGACGAGGTTCCGCGCGGTGTAGGTCGCGCCGGCGGTGTTGACAGTGACCGAGCGCTGATCCGAAGTCCATCCGATCGCCGGTTCGTTCACCTGCAGCGAGAGGGACGAGCCTTCCCGCTGCGGAGGCCCGCTCAGCGCGAGCATCGCCCTGATCGCACGCTCGCAATGCATATAGCCGGCTTCATGATCGACCAGACCCACGAAGTCGGACGGTACATCAAACTCAGGGAAGCGGGCCTTAAGCTCGGCGTGGGAGAGCTGGTCATGGGGAAGCCCGTGGGCGCGGATGGCCCGCAAGCATCCGGCGATGAGTTCCGAATCGGGCCGCCCCATGTACAGCGCCCCCGTCATATGGATCAGCGGCTGCCCGTACGCACACCCCATCTGTTTCCACGCCGCCAGCGCCCGCCGAAGCCACGGCACATACGCAGGGTGCTCGAAGTACGACAGGCGGAACATCCGGACAACGCCGTGGTGAGAGCCCATGGCGTGGGGCGGCGCGAAGCGGTCCAACGCCAGCACCCGCGCCGGTGGCGAGGTGGCCGCACTGCTGATGAGCGAATACGCCGCGGCCGCGCCCATCGAGCCCGCGCCGAGGATGATCGTGTCGAACTCCATGCGCCAAGTCTACCGACGCGGCCCGCCCGCCCGCCCGCGCTTCGCTTACCGCAGGACCTCGTCCATCTTCTTCTTCTCCGCCGGCGTCAATCCTTCCACCGGGATGGACGCGAGAAGATCGTCCACCACGTCGTCGCTCGTGACCTGATCCGCTTCGGCGTTGAAGTTCATCAGGAGTCGGTGCCGCAGCACGGGCTTGGCGATCGCCTTGACGTGCGCGGGCGTGACGTGCGTCGAGCCCGCCAGCAGCGCCGCGGCCTTCGCCCCCAGGATCAGGTACTCGCTCGCACGCGGCCCCGCGCCCCACGACAGGTAATCCGCGATCTTCTGCGGCCGCGTCACCCCAAGGTCCATCGGCTCCTTGATGCGGGTCGCCCGCACCACGCGCAGGGCGTACGCGATCACATGGTCCGCCACCGGCATCTGCCGCACCACGTCCTGGATCCGCTTGATCGAGACTTCGTCCATCACGGCCTGCACCGGCTCGTTGTTCCGCAGGCTCGCCCGCCGCACGATCTCCATTTCCTCGGGCAGCGTCGGGTACTTGATGTTGATCATGAACATGAAGCGGTCCAGCTGCGCCTCGGGCAGCGGGTACGTGCCTTCCTGCTCGATGGGGTTCTGCGTCGCGAGCACGAAGAACGGCACGGGCAGGTCATGCCGCACGCCGCCGACGGTGACCTGCCGCTCCTGCATCGCCTCCAGCAGCGCCGCCTGCGTCTTGGGGGGCGTCCGGTTGATCTCGTCGGCGAGGATCACGTTCGCGAAGATCGGCCCGCGCACGAACCGCAGCTCGCGGTGCCCGGTGGTGCGGTCCTCCTGGATCACCTCCGTGCCCGTGATGTCCGAGGGCATCAGGTCCGGCGTGAACTGGATGCGGGAGAACCCCAGTGAGAGCGTCCGCGAGATCGTCGAGATCAGCAGTGTCTTCGCCAAGCCCGGCACGCCCACCACGATCGCGTGCCCACGGCAGAAGATCGCCATCAGCATCTGGTCCACCACCTCGTCCTGCCCCACGATCACCTTGCGGATCTCGTCACGCAGCTTGCGGTACGCGGACTGGACCTCCTGGATGGCCTCGGGCATGTGGTGGGCAGGGGCGGGGGCGGGTGTCGTCATAGGTCTGATCCTAGGGAGAACGGTTAGACGCGGGCCGCGAGCATCACGATCCAGTCCGCCCCCAGCTCGCCGGGAGAACTCACGGCCACCGCGGGCTGCCCCGGGGCCAGGTTGAGGTCCTTGTACACGCCCGTGCTGGTGAACCCCGCCTCTTGCAAAGCGTCGGTCAGCTCAGGGATCGACCACAACCGCCACCGGTACACAAACGCCCGCGGCAGGTCCTGCTCAAGCTCGCCGTCCTTGATCACCTTGAAGGAGATGGAGTTCGTCACGAGTCCCGTCAGCGGGTCCGCCTCCTCGTGCTCCCAGTGATACTTGATGACCTCGGCCCCACGGGACATGTGCGTGCGGTCCAGGGCCCCGAGCTGGAACTGCTTCGCCCCTCCATACAGGTCGCAGATGAACACGCCACCGCCGAAGCCGCCCTGCCCCCGCAGCAGCCGGTCGCGCGAGTGCCGCAGGTAGGTCAGCAGGTCAGCCCGCTCATGGATGTACCCCAGCGAGAAGTTGCCCACGAACACGATGTCGGAGCCGTCGTCCTTGGACGGCGGGGTTTGCACCGCGTCCGCCCGCAGCAGCAATAGGCGATCACCGGCCCCATCGACTTCCGCCAGCCGCGCGGCCCTCGCGAGACACTCTCCATCCAGATCAACACCCACCGCCCGCGAGCCGTCACCCCGACCCGCCCCCTCCTCGCACCACCGCCGCGCCACCGCCGCCGTCCCACAAAAATCCTCGCGCAACACCGCCGGCTCGTTCCCATGGATCCCGCGCAACATCGCCACCACATGCCGCGGCGACTGAACACAGAGCTCATAACAGTCGTGCCGGTCGAGCATCCCTACTCCATCTCCCGCTGCCAGTCCTCTTTCAGCAGCCGCGACAGCGACCGGTCCGCCAGCACTTTCCCGCTCGTCTGGCACGTCGCACAGTAGTTGCACTCATTGGCCGCGTACACGATCCGCCGCACCGGATCACCGCACCGCGGGCACGGCTGCCCAAACCGCCCGTGAACCGCGAAGTCCGGTCGGAACGCCGTGATCTCGCCCGCGCCCGGGAACCGCCCCAGCCCCTGGTCAAGCCCGAACTCCTCCCGCAGCTTCTCACGCCAACCCGTAAGAGTCTCAATCACCGCCGCGTGCAGCGCCGCCCCGCCCTCGTCGCTCACGCGCGATGTCAGCGTCACCGGCGACATCCGCGCCGCGTGCAGGATCTCGTCGCTGTACGCGTTGCCAATTCCCGAGAACAGCCGCGGGTCGGTCAGCGCCCGCTTGAGCGTGTGGTTCTCGCTCCGCAGGTGTGACGTGAACTCAGCGGGCGAGCACTCCAGCACCTCGAGCCCGCCCGGATTCAAACTCACAAGGCCGCCGCGTCCCTGAACAACGTGCAGCGATGCCCGCTTCTGTGTGCTCGCCTCCGTCAGCACGAGCGTCCCTGCACCCTCCCCCGACCCACCGGCCTCAAACCCAAACTCCGCCAACCCGATCTTCCCCACCCCCTTTGACTCCCCATCGAACCACCGCAACCGCCCCGCGATCATCAGGTGAACCACCAGGAACAACTCGCCCTCGAACCCAACCACCACCCGCTTCCCCAACCGCTCCACGCACACAACTGCCCGTCCAGCCAGCGACTGGACAGACGGCTCGAACGTCCTCACCACAAATGGCGACCGCACCCGCGCCGAAACCAACCGCCGCGTGAGCACGCGCTTGCTCAGAGCTTCGACGTAAATCATCACATCGGGCAGTTCGGGCATGACACCCGGGAGGATACCGGCTTCACCAACAGGGCTTCACCGCCCGTGGACGCCCTGCTCATCCCCGCCCCGGATAGTCATGCCGAGAGAAGCCTGCCGTGCAGGAGACATTCAACCAGCCAATGGCCCGCGCATGGCGGAGGACCCCGATGCCAGGACGGCCCAGGCCCAACCCCGCAGCCCCAAGCCCCGGCACCGCGCCCGCCGCCAGGCCACCCCGCAAACATGGCTACGTCGGCGCCCACGCTTTTTACGCCGATGTTCTCGCCACGCTGACCGACTCCGGCGTCCCGTTCCTCGTGGGCGGCGGCTGGGCCGTGATCGCATACACCCAGATTGACCGCCCTGTGAAGGATGTAGACGTCTTCTGCCGTGCGGGCGACTACCCGCGCATCCTCGCGTACTGCAAGAAGCAGGGCTACGAAATCCAGGTCGAAGACGAACGCTGGATCGCGAAGATCTGCCGCGGCAAGTTCTTCTGCGATGTCATCTTCTCCTCCGCCAACGCCGTCGCACCCGTCAACAACGGCTGGTTCGCGCAGCAGTGCTGGGGCACCGTCCTCGGGGTCCGCGTCCGCCTCCTCCCGCCCACCGAGCTCATCTGGTCCAAGGCCCTCATCATGGACCGCGCCCGTTACGACGGCAGCGACGTCGCCCACGTCATCATGAAGCAGCACCAGCACATCAACTGGCGCCGTCTCCTCAGCCACATGAACCAGTACTGGGAGGTCCTCCTCGTCCACCTCATCCTCTTCCGCTTCATCTACCCCAGCATGCGCCACGTCGTCCCCGATGCCATCATGGATGAGCTCCTCACCCGCCTCGAGGACCAACGCGGCCTGCCCGACTCCCGCAAGCGTGCCTGCCGCGGCCGCATCTTCTCCCGCGACGACTACAAGACCGACATCCAGCGATGGGGCTATGCCGACCTCATCGGGGACGACCGCCCATGATCGACTCCTCGCCTGCCTTCCAGCCAGCCGCCCAGCCCACGCCCGACCAGCGCCCGGGCGGCCCGCTCCGCATCGCCGCGATGGCCGACCTTCACATCCACAAGGACCGCCACTACGAGAACGCCGCCGTCTTCGCCGAGGTCTCGCAGAACGCCGACGTCCTCGTCCTCTGCGGCGACCTCACGAATCTCGGCACGCCCGAGGAAGCCCAGCACCTCGCCAAAGACCTGATGACCCTCCGCATCCCGGCCCTCGCCGTGCTGGGGAACCACGACTACCACAGCGGCCGCGCGACCGAGGTCAAGGACATCCTCCGCCGCGCCAACGTCCTGTTCCTCGACGAAGACGAAACCTTCGAGCTCCGCGGCGTCGGCTTCGCCGGCATCAAAGGCTTCGGCGGCGGCTTCTCCTCCCACATGCTCTCCAGCTTCGGCGAGGACGCCACCAAGCACTTCGTCGCCGAAGCCCTCAAAGAGTCCCTCGCCCTCGAGCACGCCCTCCAGCGCTTGGAAACGCCCCGCTGCGTCGTGCTCATGCACTACGTCCCCATCGCCGCGACAGCAGTGGGGGAGCCACCCGAAATCTTCCCGTTCCTTGGCTGCTCCCGCTTGGGCGAGACGATCGACCGGTTCAACGTCGTCGCCGCGTTCCACGGCCACGCCCACCGCGGCTCCCCCGTCGGCCACACGCCCAAAGGCGTCCCCGTCTACAACGTTGCCATGGAACTCATGCTGAAGGTCCACCGCCGCCCATACGTGATCGTCGAGGTCTGATCCGATAGCCCCTCCCTGAGGGAGGGGTTGGGGTGGGTTTCGTGCGACATGTTCGTGCGAGCACCTGCGGTAGCTGGCAGACCTTGGCTTTGCACGTTCTCTCCTCCCCCGAACCCCCGTCCCCGCACCCCCGTAAACTCCCCTGCCCGCCAAGTGAATCGGCCAGCCAGCCCCCGCCGAACTCATGGCATACTGGAGTTCCCGATGAAGCCCGTCACCCTCGCCGTCCTCGCCGTGTTCCTGTTCGGGTGCGCCCTGATGGCCATGGCCGCGTGGGGACGAGTCCACCTCCAGCCGGAGAAAACCGCAGTGAAGACCACGATCAAAGCGCCGGCCTACTCCAAGTCCGGCTACGACATCGCCCCCCTCAGCAAGGACCGGATCGACGAGCTCGCAAAGAAGCTCAAGCCCGAGGAGGCTCAGGTCATCCTCGCCAAGGGCACCGAACGCGCGTTCTGTGGCACCCTCCTCGACAACAAGAAAGACGGCGTGTACGTCTGCCACCTCTGCGGCCTGCCCCTCTTCTCCTCCGACGCCAAGTTCGACAGCGGCACCGGCTGGCCCTCGTTCTTCAAGCCCTTCGACAAGGACCACGTCGCCGTGGACCGCGACACCTCCCACGGCATGGTCCGCGATGAGATCCTCTGCCAGCGCTGCGGCGCCCACCTCGGCCACGTGTTCGACGACGGCCCCAAGCCCACCGGCTTGCGCTTCTGCCTTAACTCCGTCTCCCTCGAGTTCGTCGAGAAGAAGGACGGCAAACTCGAGCTGCCCGCCGCGTCACAGCCCGTTAAGACCGAGGTCGCCTTCTTCGCCGGCGGCTGCTTCTGGGGCGTCGAGGACGCCTTTCAGCAGATCCCCGGCGTGATCGACGCCGAGAGCGGCTATATGGGCGGCAAGACCAAGAACCCCACGTATGAGGAGGTGTGCAGCCACACCACCGGTCACACCGAGACCGTCAAGGTCCTCTACGACCCCGCCAAGGTCAGCTACAACGACCTCCTCAAGTGGTTCTTCAAGCTCCACGACCCAACGCAGCTCAACCGCCAGGGCCCGGACATCGGCGACAGCTACCGCAGCGCCATCTTCGCATCCGACGAGAAGCAGCTCGACGCCGCGAAGAAGTTCGTTGAGGAGCAGTCCAAGACCGACCGCTTCGCCAAGCGCTCGATCGTCACCCAGCTCGTCCTCGCCACCGACAAGATCCCCTTCTACCCCGCCGAAGCCTACCACCAGGACTACCACCTCAAGCACGGCGGCAGCTGCGCGTTGCCCGAGAGGTAAGTTCAACTGAGCTTCGAACGTGCCACCGAGATGTCCTCATCTCGGTGGTTTTCATTTCTGGACCTCAGTTCTCCGTACCGACCGCCGGAGTCTTGACGTCACCTGGGCCGCGATCAGTACTCCGTGTCACCGGCGTCACCGACCACGCCGGCCAGCACACCTGCGCCAGCGTCATGAGCCGGTCCCACTTCTGGCAGTGCCCATAGTCCTCGCCGTCGAGCGTCGACAGCTGATGCGCAAGGTCCACGTAGTACACCGGGTCCGCCGGCCGCCCATCCACCCGCGTGTAGAACTGCGCAATCGTGTCCGCCCGCCCCGCCAGCGCTCCCCGAACATCGTCGCGGATCTCCCAGCTGTAAAGCGACGGGTTCAGCGCCTCGTTCCACCGGTCATCCACGAACGCTCCAAACCACCCGCTCTCCGGCCGTACATGCTTGTTTACGCGGAAGAAGTTCCCCTTCCGCACGATCATCGGTTCCAGCGTCTTGCCCTTAAAGGTCACCGGCTCCGTCACATTGATGTTGAACTTCATCCCCATGAAGTTCGCCGCGAGGTCCGCGTTGCTGTACACCCCCGTGGCGACAAACCCCAGCAGCGCGTTCTCCCCGATCGCGTTCCCCGCCGCGTAGTGCTTGACCACATACCGCGTCGCCTCCTCGTCCGTCATCCCGTTGCGCCGCTGCTTCAGGTACGACTCGTAGTAGATCCGCCCCATGTGGTGGAAGTGGCTCAGCTTGTCGGTGCCGAAGTAAACCCCGTACGCCTTCATCGTCGAGCTCTTGAACATCAGCACGATGTTCCGCGGGTCCACCCAGTAGTGCGTCCGCCGGTAGATCCAGTCCCCCGTGCGGTACCCCGTGATCTGGTTGGGGTACGCCTTCAGCATCGCGTCGCTCCGCAGCGCCGATTCCATGTCCTGGATCTCAGTGAACGCATCGCTGAACGAATCCTGAACCAGGTTCACCGCCCGTTCCGGGCTCCGGATGTAGTTCAGCGCCGCCTCCCGCTTCAGCGCGTCCGGCTCCTCCAGCGCCACCCTCGTCGCCTCGTTCAGCTTGTCCACCGCCCGCTGCACCGCGCGGTAATGCACCGCGTCCATCCAATCGCCCAGGTCCGCGAACGGCCGGTTCAGCGGCAGCGTGTACTGATCCGTCTCGTGCGCCTTCGCCTCCGGCGCGGGCACCCCCACCCCAGCCACTCCCGCCATCACGGTCAGCACCAGCGCCGCCGACCCGTTCCGCACCCGTTCCATCAACCCATGCCTCAACATCGCTTCACCCTCTCGTCTGGAACCCGCCGTTTCAGCAGCCAATCATGGCAGTCAGCTGGTTCGTGGTGTACATCAACAGGTACACCAAGTCAGCGGAGAATGTCGTATGCGGCACGCACAAATCCGACCACTTCACGCAATCACCCTTGTCGCCCTCCTCGCAGGCGTCCTCCTCGCCACCGGTTGCGGCTCCTCCGTCTACCACCGCTCCGTTGCCGCCGTTCCGGGCGAGCCCCACGACCGCCTGGCCCTCCGCGTCCGCGAGGCCCGCAACGCCGCGGATATCGCCGTCGGGATCATCGAGGCCCAAGGCCCCATGACCCCCGCCCGCGTCGAACAGGCCGACGCCGCGGCCTGGGAATACTCCCGCCGCGTCGCCTCCGTGCAGGACATCATGCGCCGCCTCACCACCCCCGACCTCGAGGCCCAGCAGGTCCTCGCCAGCCTCGAACGGGCCGAGGCCGACCTCAACGCCGCCATCGAAAACCTCGCGGCCGCCGACCCCTCAACCGTTCCCGCCGACCAGTCCCTCCTCGCCGCCAAGGGCTCCCTCGCCTCCGCCATGGAGTCCGCCGACCTGTTCACCGACGGCCACGCCAGCGCCGCCGCCCTCCCCGAAAAAGGCCGCAGCCGCTGATCCCCATCAAAGGCCGCGGCCCCGAAGACGCCCGGTGAGGAGAGCCGGGCGTTTTTTCATTTAACAACGCTCACCTCTGAATCCGCGGTAAACGGCCTTTTACCACCTGTTTGGATTCGCGCACACAATCTGCACGCATGAGCCACTTTCGCTGGCTGTGCCCGCCACCGGGCGCATATTCCGCGTTGAGCGTGCCCCGTGTTTGTCCTTGGCCGTTCCCGGCCGGGCCCGCTCTCAAAGGAGCAGGACTGTGAAGAACGTCGTGTTGGGTGTGGCCGCGCTCGCGGCCTCTTTCGGCGGGGTTGCACAAGGCGTGATCATCGACATCACCGTGCCCGGAACCACCCTGGCCGACGTTGTCGGCAACGAGTTCCAGGTGGGCGACAAGCTTTTCTCACTGAGCCCCACCGCCTTCAGCTCCGCCATCTTCACCGCCGACGATATCTTCATCAGTCCCGTCGTCAACGCCGATCCCGCCACCGGCGAAGGCTTCCGCCTGACCGGCGCCTGGAACGACGCCCCCGGCGGCGGCGCCTCCCAGTTCAACCTCACCTACGACGTCGCCGTGCTCCCCGCCTTCCTCGCTGCTGGCAACCGCATCAACCTCGCCGAGTCCCGCTTCAACGGCTTCGCCACCGGCGCCGGCTCCCTCGCGTCCGTTGACGCCAACCTGACCGTCGAGGCCATCGGCGCCGGCTCCCTCTCGATCTTCAACAACGGCGTCACCGCCGACTTCATGGACGAGCAGAGCCTCAATAACCTCTCCAATCTCCGCATGTCCGCCCTGGGCAGCTTCACCGCCACCGGTGACCTGGGCACCGCCGGCGCGTCCTTCCTGGACTTCTCCTTCGGCCGCTCCATCATCCCAACGCCCGGCGCGGCCATCGGCCTCCTCAGCGGCCTCGCGACCATCACCCTCCGCCGCCGCCGCTGATCCGATTCCAGAGCCCGCAACCGTGCCATCGAGATGTCCTCATCTCGATGGTTTTTCATTGCCCCCCACATACACCACAAACGCCCCCCGCCCCCGATCCTCCTCCCGCAACTCCCGCGCCTCCGCATCAACCACGCTCACCACCACCACCCGCGTTCCCGCCCTCATCGCCTCCACCGCCTGCACCAGCCCGCCGCCAGAGTCGCTGTGGAACCGCCCGACCACCAGCACCACCGGCGCACTCCCCGCCTCCACCCCCCGCACCACCGACTCCGCCATCGTCCAGTCCCACAACGTCTGGGCCCGAAGCATGGGCCCCGCCCGCTCCACGGCCTCCGCACTCACATCCCCCCCAGCCTTGAGCGCCTCCCCGCTCATCCCGCCCTCCAGCAGCCGCACAAAGTCGTCCCGGTAACGCCCCTCCGGCATCCGGTCCGGCACCCGCACCAGCCGCCGCAGCTCCGGCGTCAGCCCGTTCAGCCGCTCATAACCCTCCAGCCGCGCGAGCCGCACCAGCGGCCGCGGCGCGTTGGCCGCGATCACCGGCCGCCCCGCACCCTTCGCCGCCTCCACCATCGCCCGGTGCCCCTCGGGATAGTTCGAACCCGTCCGCTGCGTCCGCTTACGGAACGCCGCCTCATCCACCACCCCCGCCAGGTACTCATCCACCCGCGACTGCTCATCGCGCTCGAAGAACTCCAGCGCCAGCGCCCCGCTAGGCGACCCCGCCAGCACGTCCTCCCACAACGCGCTCGCAAACGCCAGCCCCACCGCGTGCCCGTGGTTCTCTCCGATCACCACCACCTCCGCCCCACGGCAAGCCTCCACCAGCCGCGACCACTCCACCGTCCCCCCGCCGCCGCCATCGACAATCACCACGCCGCGCGGGTCTACCGCCGCCCCGACCGGGACCTTCGGCCCCGTCAGCGGCCGCGCACAGCCCCCAAACACCAATGCCAGCAGCACGATCAACCACGCAGTGCGCATGCAGAACCTCCCGCCGCGCAGTGTACCGCGCGCGAGCGCTCCGTCGCTTCAAGCTGCTGCTGACCGGTCTACGCCTTTCCGGACCTCGCTACCCCTGCCGGCTCCCGCGTGCTCGCCAGCCCCGCCAGCCGCGTCCGCACGTTGTCCAGCACGTTCATGAAGTTGATATAGCTGTCATACGGCGAGTCGTACGGGTTGAAGTACTTGTGAACGTCCCCGTCCGCGAAGTACTTCGTGCACATGTAGTAGAAGTGGTCGCTGGTCGTCAGCTTTCGCCAGTCGTTCAGGAGGTGCCCCGCCTCCGTCGCCCGCTGCGTGTCCTTGGACCGCTGCGCCTGCTCGAGCGCCGCCTTGATCGGCCCCTCGAGCTTGAAGGTCTCCTCCAGCGCGTTGTTCTGCATCGCGTTGCCGCGCCACGCCGTGAGGTCGCGCTCGGTGTCCGCCCACGAGATGAAGTCGTGCACGTCGTACTCGCCCACCGGCTTGAACTGGCCCAGCGCCATGCTGGGCGTGATGAAGTGGTTCTGCCCCGGGCTCACATCAAAGACCTTTTCCGGCAGCGCACCCAGGAACTGGAAGATCCCCGTGTCCGCCCACTGGTGCTCGCCGAACGTCTCGTAGTCCATGAACAGGTTGCACAGGAACCCGTCCCCATTGATGTTGTTGACCCACCCCGCGAACTTCTCCGCGCTCAGCGGCCACTCCGCCCAGCCCCGATTGCTGAACCTGAAGGCGATGTCATCGCTCAGCCGGTAGTTCTTCAGCAGCAAGCCGAACGGCTTCTCGTCCTTCCCCACGGCCCCGCCCGGCGGCGCGTACACATAGTTCGGCGAGCGGTACCCAAGGTGCCGGTCCACGCCCTCACAGATCTGCCCCTTGAACCGTCTCTTCCCCTTCTCATCCACCATCTGCGACACGTGCCACGCCAGATCATTGTTGTAGATGAGCTCGGTGTTCCGGAAGACCTGCGGCGTCTGCCCGAACAGCTGCTCGATCCGCCGTGTGTGCATCAGCACCTGCTCATCAAACTCCTGCTTGCTGTACAGGTAGCTCAGCGAGTGGAAGTACGTCTCGCCCACAAACTCGCACGCCCCCGTGGCCGCGAGGTCCTGGAAGATCTTGATGACATCCGGCGCCCACTGCTCCAGCTGGTCCAGCACCGTCCCGGTGATGGCGTAGGAAACCCTGAAGTTCCCCTTGTTCTTGCGAACCAGGTCGAGGATCAGCTGCGTCGTCGGCCGGTAGCACTTGTCCGCCACCTTCCGGCAGATCTGCGCGTTCTTCGCATCATCGAAGTAGAACGGGTCGTTGTCGAAGACGCTGTAGCGGCGAAGGCGGTGGGGCTGGTGGACCTGGAAGTAGAAGCAGACTGAGGTCATGGACAGAGTGTACGGTGTGCGGCAATCCCCTGCCGTAAAGCCGGTTTCAGCCGAACGATGTCCGTCTCCTATCCCTCCTCTGACTCCTCTGCCTCCTAGGTTCGGATGCTGGTCACCGCGGCAATCGCCAGCGGAATCAGCACCATCACCGGGATAAACACCGACAACTGCGGCGGCAGCCCCGGAATCGCCGCGCTCGTCCCCACCATCGTCGCCACAAACCCCACCAGCGTCACCGGGGCCGACATCAGCGTCTGCACCACCAGGTTCCCCGGCTCCCGCCGGATATAGAACGGCAGGCACGTCAGCAGCAGCAGCACCGTGCTCGCGTACTGAGCCACCCGCCCAAACCGCACCCGCTCATACTTCTCGATCCGCTGCAACGGCGGCTGCGGCTGCCCCTTGTAGTTGTCGATCAGCAACGACAGGTCGCGCGTCGACAGGTTGTTCGCGTACCCCTCAAACCGCCGTAGCTTCAGCGCGGTGGGGTCCAGGTCCGTCTTGAGCGCCGCCACGGCCTCCAGCGTTCGCGTCGGGATCGTCGAAGCCGACATCTGCGGCTGCCGGGTCTCCGCCCGCCCATTGGTCAGCACCCACTGCGTCCCGTCCCACTGAGCGCTGTCCGCCGTGATCCGCCGCGTCATCAGTCCCTGCGAGTCCCGCTCCCACGCCCACAGCCCGTCAATACGTCCCGTGTCCAGCGCCACCTTCTGGGCGTAGAACAGCCGCCCCTGCGCATCGGACGTCAGCGGCTGCCGCGTCTCGCCTAGGGACCGCAACCCCGCCTCACCCTTCTCCCGCGTCAGCAGCGGCGCCAGCCTGGGGATGATCACCTCACGGTTGAGCGCGGAGAAGGCCGTCAGCACCACCGCCGTCATCACAATCGGCCGCGCCACCCGATGCAGGCTCAGCCCGCCCGCCATGATCGCCACGAACTCCCGGTGCCGGTTCAGCTGCGCGCACGTGAACCCCATCGCCCCGATCAAAATGATCCCCAGCAGCGCGTTGTACAGCAAAAACAACCGCGGCCACCACAGATCAAAGACCAGGTACAGCGCCGTCGCCCCGTTATGCACCGCCGACGGCTTGTTCCCCGCCACGCTATTCAGCCGGTCCGCGACCTTGACGTACTCATCGAAGTTCAGCGAGAAGTCGATCCCGATGATCACCGCGAACAGCAGCACGAACAACACACCCACGTTGATCAGGTACTGCTTGGTGATGTAGCGGTCCAGCAACGACATCAGGCCTTGATCTCCGCACTGTCGGAACCACCACCCAGCTTCCACACCCCTCGCGCCACACAGTAGCTCAGCACCCCCGCCACATAGACATCACTCAGGAAGTGCGCCCCCGACACCAGCCGCGTCATCGAGCACAGCACGGCCACCACGAACAGCGGGTACGCGAGGCGGGGGAACAGCAGCCCCAGCATGAACGCCCCGCCAAACGCCACCCCCGCGTGCGAGCTCGCGAGCCCCAGCCCCTTGATCAGGTGCGCGTTGGGAATCTCCCCCGTGCCCCACCGGAACGCATACTCCCCATCCATCCCCGGCCGGTACCGCTGCACAATCGCCTTCACCACCTCCGCCGCCGCGCCCCCCAATCCAGCCGACAGCAGCACCAAAAGCCCCCGCCGTGGCCCTCTCACGCCCCGGTCCACACACCAGAAACACACCGCCACGATGACCCACAGCGGGACATACCCCACCTGCCGGAACAGCTGGTACCAGTCCCTCCGTTCCACGACCGCGAACACCTCCCGCGGCAGCGTCACGCTCCTCCACACCCACCCATCCATCACCGTCACCACCAGCAGCCCCAGCGCCGCCATCAGCGCCAGCACCAGCCCCCGCACGCGCCCCCGCGCCCGCTCATGCGGCAGCCTCATGCTTGCCGGCACCCCGTTCACGGCTTGATCTCCTCGAGCGTCAGCCCCAGAGTCGGAGGCGCCCCCTCGCTCCGCAAGCCCCCCGGCGGGAACCCCTTGAACCCGTACGCCTTGAACGCCGGCCGGTCCCGCTTCCCATCCGCACGCAGCTTGCCGATCTCGACCACCCGCTCAAACAGCGGCTTCCAGTCCTTCAGCGACGCCCCGTTGAGGATCGCGTTCTGCCCCTTCAGCGGGAAGTCAGCCTCAGGCGTCACCGCTGTGCCCAGCTTCCGCAGGTTCGTGTCGGGCCAGAAGTCATACGGCGCGACCCGCCCATTGAGCAGCAGGCTCGAGCAGCAGTACACCGTCGGCCGCCCCGGCATGTAGAACGCAAACTGCGACGCCCGCCCATAGTGCAGCGCCATGACGAACGGCCGCGCCCCCGTCTCCGCCTCCACTTCATCCGCGAGCTGCTGCACGTGGGCACTCATCACGTCCGCCCCCATCACCCGCCAGATGGGCACGTACTTCCCAACCACCGGGAGCTTCGTGAAGAAGTCCAGCCGCAGCATCCCCAGCCCCGTCACCAGCCCGACCACCAGCGTCGCCCGCCACGCGAACCGTGTCAGCTTCGTGACGGGCGCGATCCCGGGAATCTGCGTCGCCGCCAGCGGGATCAGCGTAATAAACCCCGCCAGCGCCCAGTTCCCCTGCGGCTGTGTCAGAAAGCTCACCACAAAGTACAGCGCAAAGATCGGCTCGCTCAGCGCGAGGCAGTACCGCGCCGCCCGCCACGCCTCAGGCTTCTCCACCCGCTCGCGCTTCGCCTTGATCCGCGCCACCAGCGCCAGCAGCAGCATCGGCCCCGCCAGCCCCAGCTGCGACGCCACATAGTTCAGCGTCCACTGCGGCTTGTACGTCCACCCCTTCCCCGCCCCCTGCCGCACATACTGGTCCCCACCCGGCAGCCCCAGGTGCCCCATCAGGTGCCGCACCGTCGGCCACCCCTGGTCAGCGTTCCACTTGTAGATCGGCAACACGATCACCAAAAACAGCACGGCCGCAAGAAAAGTGTGAAGCGTCCGCAGGAATATCCCGCGCACCAACTCCGCGTTCTGCTCCGGCGTGAGCACCGTCATCCGCCGGTACACCCACTCCGCCAGCAGGTACCCCGGCACAAACATGAGCATCGTGTACTTGTACAGCACCCCGACACCCAGCACGGCCGCAAGCACATACCGCACCCAAGGCTTCCGCGTCGTGATCAGCCTCCACCCCAGCCACGCGCACGCCGCCCAGCACGCCGCGTACGGCCCATCAATCGTCGTGATCAGCGAGAGCGACTGGAACACCGGCATCAAAAACACAATCACCGCCGCGTACCACGCCGTCCTGTGCTTCCCCGTCAGATCAAACGTCAACCCCGCCACGCACGCCGCCGTCACCCCCGACGCCAGCGCCGCGATCGACCGCACCGCGAACTCATTCTCCCCCAGCACCCTCGCGAACGCCGCGATGGTCCACGCGATCCCCGGCCCCTTCGTGTAGTACGACAGCGACAGATGCCGCGACCACTCCCAGTAGTTGGTCTCATCCTCAATCAGCGTGTACGGGCACAGCCACAACAGGTACACCAACCGCGCCAGCGTCACCCCGGCGATCAACCAGACCACCGCCCGCCAACCCCCACGCTGTTGCTGTTCTCTAGTCATTCGGAGGTTGAAACACAGAGCTCACAGTGCACACAGAGAAAGGCGATTGACCAGAATACAAGAGACCCGACGCCTCCCGCCCCAACCAACCTCCTCTTGCCTTTCTCCTCTCCACCAGCTCCCCGCCTTCCTCTGTGCCTCTGTGTCTCTGTGGTGGAATCAGTGCCTCGCCAGCTTCCAGAACACCACCATCGTGTACACCAAAAG
>Ga0208492_1000800_pt1 | contig 23969 bp, 17 predicted proteins | sample Subbioar_CSW14AB_FD_184820 | JGI IMG/M metagenome (GOLD analysis project Ga0208492, IMG submission 184820) | Serpentinite rock and fluid subsurface biosphere microbial communities from McLaughlin Reserve, California, USA - CR12Mar_CSW14AB (SPAdes) | ecosystem: Environmental > Terrestrial > Deep... | reverse complement strand
CAGCTTCGCCTTCCTCAGCCCCAACCACCCACTCCAGCTCCCCCTTCGCCTCATCCAGCCGCCCCAACTGCAACAAGCACTGCCCGCGCTCAAACCGCGCCTGCCGTGCCTGCGCAGACCCCGCCCCCTCCGCCGCCACCTTCCCCAGCAGCGGCAACGCATCCGCGTACCGCTCCTGCCGCTCCACACTGATCGCCTGCCGCAGCAGCGCTTCCAGCTTGTCCTCCCCGCTCACCTCTTCCGACGCGAGCCTCCCAAACCACGCCTCCGCGCCCGCCCACTGCCCCTTCCCGAAAAGCTTGTCCGCAACCGCCGTGATCGCCACGCGCCGCAGCCCCGCATCCTGCGTCCCCGCGCCCGCCAGCGCGTTCGACAACGCCCCCGCCGCCTCCTCATCCAGGTCCAGGTTCAGCAGGCACATCGTCCGCCGCACCTCCCCGCGCCACGCGTGCGCGCTGCTGGGGTGATGCTCCACAAACGCGCCATACGCAGTCAACGCCTGCGCGAACTGATTCCGCGCAAACGCGTTCTCCGCAACCAGCAGCTCCACCGTCTCCAGCCCCTTCCGGTCCGCATGCTTCGACACCAGCGTGTCCACCAGCTGCGCCGAAGCATCAAACCGCCCCAAGCGGTGCGCCGCCCACGCCTGCCCGATCAGCGCTTCTGGCATCAGCTCGTGCGCCTTGAATCGAGTCCGCCACTGCTCCCAAGCCGCCAGCGCCCCCTCATCATCCCCCGACTGCGACAACGCCCCCGCCCGCTCAAACAGCATGTCCGCGACCAGCGGGCTCTCCGCAAACCGCTCCGCCGCGCTCTCCAGGTTCGCCACCGCCTCCGCGAACTTGCCCTGCTTCACTTGGACCCGCCCCGCCCAGTACGCGGCCTCCGCCTGCACCCCTACATCGCTCGACTTCCGCACCTCACGGAACGCCTTCGCCGCCCCCGCCGCGTCCCCGCGCTGAAACAAAAACTTCCCGCGCTCGAGCGTCCACCACTCCCGCAGCGCCCCGGCCAGCCCCGCCTTCTCCGCATCCTCCAGCGCCTTCTCCGTCCGCGACAGATCCCCGCGAGCCCGCGAAACTTCCGCAAGCCCCAGCAGCGCCTCCGCCCTCATTGCTCCCTTCCCCGCAGACGCAACCTCAAACAGCGTCGCCGCCGCCTCCAGTTCCTTAAGCTGCTGCCGGCACCGCGCCTCCACCAAGGCCGCGTTCAACGCATACTCCCCCTTTGGTGCCCCCGCCCGCAACCGCGCCGCCCGCTCCGCCGCGCCCATCGCATCCCCCGCCGCGCTCTCCGCCATCGCCGCGAACAACTCCGCCCGCTCAACCACCCCGCTTTTGGGCCACCGCTTCCCCACCTCCACCAACACCTTCGCCGCCTCGTCAAACTCGCCCAACCGGTACAGAGATTCCCCCAGCAGAGCCGCCGCGCGATCCAGCTGCTTGAACTCCCCGAACCGACCTTGCAGGTCCTTCAACACCTCCACCGCCCTCGCCTCGTCACCCGCGCTCAGCGCACACTGCGCCAGCAGCAGCAGCGCATCGGGCGTAAACTCAAACGCCTTCTCCTTCACAACCACATCGAGCAGCGGCCGCGCCTCCTCGTGCTTCCCCATCCGCGACAAGCACACCGCCAGCGAGTACCGCGCATTCACCGCCTGCGCACCCTCCGGCTGCTCCTCGAGATACTTCCGAAACTCCACGGCCGCCAGATCATTCAGCCCCCTGTTCAACAGCCCAATCCCCGTCCGGTACCCCTGATCCTGCGGCGCCTGCCCAAATGCCACCGGAGCGAACGCCGCCAGCGACATCACCGCAACCAGTGCCAGCCGCCCGTTCCTCGTGCTTCTCACGTTCCGCGTGCTCATCGAACCCTCCGCTTGCAATCAACTCTTTGAAAAGAGCGCGCAGGGCCACCGTGGGAACAAGGGGTGAGTGCTCCTCAGCGGTGGCCCTGCGTTATCGCTCAATCTGCGTCCAGGCCGTCAGGCTCTGGACACAGGTTCAACCAATCTCACTGCTCGGAACTGTCGTCCTCGCAAGCCTTCTTGCACTCGCTCTTGCCCTCGCAGGTCGGCGTCGCCGCCGGCCCCATCATCCCCGGCGAAGCCGCGGGCTTCTTCTCGCGCTGGCCTTCCAGCCGCTGCGCCCGCTCCTCCAGCTCCTTCATGCTGCGCTCCAGCTCCCGCAGCTGAACGCGAAGCTCACGAGCCTGCTGCCCCGCCTCCACACCCTTCCGTGCCTCCGCCCGCGCGACCTCCGCGGCCTCCCGTGCAGCCTGCGCACCCGCCCGCTGAGCCTCGGCATCCGCCCGCGCGGCCCTGCCCGCCGCCTGCGCCGCCGCCCGCTCCAGTGCCGCCCGGTCACGCGTCTGCTCATTCACAAGGGCCCGGTATTCCTGCGCGGCCTCTTCCGCCGCCTCCACTTCCTTCGCCTGCGCCTTGTTCAGCGTCCTGGCCCTCAACTCCGCGTCCGCCTTGTTCACGCGCACACGCGCCGGTGCCTGAGCCCGCGACCCGCTCCCATCCACGATCTTCACAAACTTCGCGAACACCGCGTGCTCGTCGTCATTGCCCCAGATCACGATCGTGTCGCCCTGCATCTGCACCAGGATCGGCACATCGTTGCGGCTCATCATCCCGTAGAACGCCTCCAGCTTTCCTTGCGAGAGCCGGTACTCGCGCGGCTCGCGCCCAACCTTCAGCGCCTCCAGGTCCGTCGTGACCGCCGGCTGCGGCGCCTTGAACGCCATGGGCGCCGGCGCCGCCAGGAAAGACGTCCCGGTTCCGGGCGCACTCGGGGCCCTCAGCGCCCGCTGCCCCGCCTTGGCCGGTGTCGGACGCGTGGGTGCGGCACGGGGCGTCGGAGCAGTGGGTCGTGTCGGGGGCGTCGGCGCAGCAGCAGCGGTGGGCGGAGTGGGCGGCGTCGGCGGAGTCGGTGCAACGACACCCCGCTCACGCATCGCCTCCAGCGCCGGCGCCTCGCCGTAGAAGATCACCTCGGGCTCGCCCGCCTTCGGCGCCCGTGCTTCCGGCGTCCGCAACTTCACCTTCACCCGCGCCAGTTCCGCGGCCTTCGCCTTGGCTTTCGCCTCATCCTCGGGCGGGCACGCCAGCCCCGGCATCACGAATGCGCCCGTCGCAACGACCAGCGTCGTCACGAACACGCCCAACATCGACATTCTTGGAGCGGACTTGTGGGTCATCACCATCGTAATTCTCCTGGCCAATCGCTTGGCCGAACCTGAAGCCACCCCTAGCCATGGACCGCGCGACTCTGCGCGGGAGCTCACAAAGGACTTGGTCACCACCAGCGCCGACGCGTACGCCCGCCGGTTCGCCGGGAACAGCGTGGTCACCCACGTGTCGCAGCTCGCCTCGGCCTCCTCGTGCAGCCGCCGACGAACCCACCACACCACCGGGTGCCACCAGTAGATGGCGCCGATGCCCGCCTCCAGCCAGCACAGCACATGATCCCACCGCCGCACGTGCGCGAGTTCATGCACCAGCACCGCTCGCCGCGAATCCTCATCCAGCGTCCGCCACAGCGACGTCGGCAGCACCAGCAGCGGCCGGAAGCCGCACCAGATCATCGGCGACACCGCCGCCTGCACGAACACCACCCGCGGCGACCGCGACAGCCCGAGAGCCTCCGACACCTGCCGCACAACTTCCTGCACCTGCGGCCCCGCCGGCGTCGCATGCCGCAACCACCGCATCCCCATCCACCGCCGCCACAGGCTCAAAATCACAATCAACACGCTCCCCGTCAGCCACAGCGACGACGGCACCGGCGGCAACTCCGACACCGCATCACGCACACGCAGCAACCGCACCAGCCACGTCCGCGCCGGCCGCCCATCAGTTGATGCCGTCGGCACGGCGGAATGGGAAGTGTCCAGTGCTTCCCCGCTCGGCACGCCCATGCCCGACACCGTGCCAACCTTCGACTCATTCGCGAGTGCGCTTCCCGACCGCGTCACCGTCTTCAGGCGAGAGCCCCCGATCACACGCGACGAAAGTGCCGGAGTCGCCGCCTCCGTCGATGCGACCCGCTGCACGCCCGCGCCCGCCCCCGAGACCTTCACCGCCGAACGCACCGGCAGGGGTCCTACGAACTCGGGTGCCAGTCGAACCGGTGCCACAGCGACCGTGGGTGGAACTGCCACCTCGGGAACGACCGCCCCGGCAATCTTCCCATCATCCCGCACAGGCCCAGCCGCAGCAACAGTTCCTTGCGGCACCGCGGACCTCGTCTCGACCGCTACGGAATCGCCCACACTCCGAGGCGTTCTCGCCCTGAGCGTGGAGAGCACCTCACTAGACCCAGACGCCACAGAAGACCCAGACACCGCACTCTCGCGAGAGGCTCCTGGCTCCCGACTGACCTCCGACACTTCCACTCCATCCCCCGCCATCACCAACTCCGCCGCCGCCATCACCCGGTCCGACCGGAACCACTGCGGCCGCCAAATCAACGACCCCACGGCCGGCGTCACGAACGACGCCAGCACCGCGAACCACAGCATGTGCCGCGTCGCAGGCCGCACCCGTCTCGCACGGCATACCAGCGACACCACCACCGCCAGCGGCGTCGCCGCCAGCCCGCCCACCCACAGCATCTCGGCAACCTTCGCGATGACTTGATCAATACCCATACACAGGTTCCCGCGCCAGGGGACAAAGGCTCTGATCACATGCCTACGCCATGCTCAACGACCGCGACACTCTCCGCGGCTCCAACCCTCACGCACCCGGATCACCCCGTCGGTCCAAGTCATCAATCAGCTTCCTCAGCTTGGCCAGCTCCTCCGGAGAGAACCGCTCGTTCTCAATCAACTGGAGAAGCATCGGGGCCGCCGCCCCGTCATAAAGCTGGTCCAAAAGCGAGCGAATCCGGCTCGCGCTCACGCTCTCCCGCGTGACCTTCGCCCGGTACACGTACGCCGTGTCCTTCTTGTTGCTCACCACGACGCCCTTCTGCTCCAGGCGCGTGAGGAACGTCATCACCGTCGTGTACGCGACCGTCTTCCCCCGCTCGTGCAGCTGCGTCATCACGTCCCGCACCGTGAGCGGCCCGTGCTCCCACAGCACCCGCATCACCGCGAGTTCCCCTTCACCCAGTTCCACCGGCTTCTTGGCCATGACGCGCACAGTCCTCTACTACGAGTGTCGTAGGAAAGGTACTACAAGTGTCGTAGGCCTGTCAACGGATTAATCCACGAAGTGCCGCCGGAATACTGCTACCCCTTGTGCAGTATGCACTTGCGCCCCGGACCCGCGATGTTCATTCCCGGTGGACAACCCGCCCCGGCCCCAGCCGGTACGTGCCGATCACCCCGCCCCGCCCTCCACCACCCGCCCCCGGATCAGCCGCAGCGCACCCATCAGCTCGCTCGGCGACGGCCGCGCACTCACCCCGCACACCACCCACGAATCAGCCCCCAGCGTGCAGTCCGCACCGCCATTCCCCAGCATCACCGCCGTGCGCGTGCGATTGCCCTGCGTCCGCTCCGTCCCAATCAACCCTTCCAGAACCCACAGCGCCGCCGTCCCATCCAACTCCCCGCCCTCCGCCACCGTGCTCACCTCGTACCCCGCGCTCCTCAACACCGCCGCAACACTCGCCGCCACCGCCCGGTTCGCAACCCGCACCACCGCCCGCGGCCGCGCCGCCCCAACCCCCGCCTTCACCCCCGCCGGCAGCACCAACCTCACCGTGGTCCCCGATCCCACCGCCGACGTGATATCCAGTTGCCCGCCCGCCTCGACCGCAACCCCGTGCACCAGCGCCAACCCAAGCCCCGTCCCCGACTGATGCCCACGCACCCGCGTTGTGAAGTACGGCTCCATGCAGTGCCGCAAGACCTCCGCGTCCATCCCCGGCCCGTTATCAATCACTTCGAGCTGAACGCGCGCCGTCTCATCCCCAACCACCACCGGCCTCGCGCGGATCGTGATCGTCGGCCGCTCCGAACCATCCTCCGGCCCCGCTCCCACCTCAAGCCCCAGCCGCCCCGCAGAGCGGAACGCATCCATGCAGTTCTTCACAATGTTTGTCACGGCCTGCGTCAACGCCCCCGGCCCGATCACCACCGGCGTCAAACCCTCGTCGATATCCGCGTGGATCGTCACCGCCCGCCCGGTGAGATTCCGCAGCAGCGGCAGGATGTCCTCGCACCACTCCGACAGATCAACCGTGTCCCCGTGCGAATCGTCCGTGTTCCCACGCCCAAACAGCCGCAGCCCCCGCACCAGCGACGAGAAGAAGTCGGCGCACCGCGACAGCGCCGCGCACGAGTCTGCCACCAGCGGGTCATACCCGTGCGTCGCCCGCAGCACGTCGATGTGGCTCCGCATCGGCAAAATCAGATTCCCGATGTCGTGCCCCAGCCCCGCCGACATTGTGCCCAGCGACGCCAGCCGCTCCGACTGCCGCATCGCCGCGCTCGAGCGCTCAACCTCGATCTTCGCCAGCTCAACCGCCCGCCGCAGCTCCGACGTGTGCTCCGCCAGCCGCCGGTTGATCGCCGTCCGCTCCGAAATATCCCGCGCGATCTTCGACGCCCCGATCACCCGCCCGGCAGGGTCCCGAATCGACGACACCGTCAGCGAGATGTCGATCAGCCGCCCGTCCTTCGTCTTCCGCTTGGTCTCGAAGTGATCCACCCGCCCGCCCGCGCGGATCCGCCCCAGGATCAGGTCCTCCTCCGACCTCCGATCCGCCGGGATGATCATGTGGATCGACTGCCCGACCGCCTCCTCCGCCGAGAACCCGAAGATCCTCTCAGCCGCCGCGTTCCACGACATGATCGTGCCGTTCAGGTCCTTGCTGAGAATCGCGTCGTCGGAGCTCTCCACGATCGCCGCCAGCCGCCGAGCCACAATCTCCGCCTCGCGCCGCTGCGAGACATCCCGCGTCACGCTCAGCACGCCCGTGATCACCCCCAACTCGCGCCGCAGCGGCACCGCCCGCGACTCCATCCACCGCCGCGTCCCCTTGAGCCCCTGGATCTCAAACTCCGCGGTGCTCGACTGCCCATCCAGCGCCTGCTGGTGCTGCCGCTTGAATGTCTCGAGCGAGTCAGGCATGATCAGCCCGTACGCGCTGTGCCCGATCACCTGCTCCTCCCCCTCCGCCTCCACGATCCGCAGGCCCGCCGCGTTCATGTCCGTCACCGTGCCGTCGGGCGCCAGCACCTTCACGCACTCCGGCAACGCCTCGAAGACCGTGCCGGCCCGCTCCTCGCTCTCCGCCGCCGCCGCGCGAACCGTCGCCAGGTCCGTGACATCAATCAGCAGGTTGCGAGCGCCAATGACCTCGCCCGCATCATTCAACACTGGGTCCGGGTGCGGAAGCACATGCCGACGATCCCCATTCGGCCGCTCGATGATGACCTCAACCCCGCGCACGCTCCGCCGCTCGCGCACCGCCACCGCCATCGGGCACCGTTCCCGATCCAGCACCGTCCCATCAGCCTCGTACATTTTCCAGGAGCCGGTCCACAACTCCGCCCCCAACTCCGGCTCCCGCCCCCAGAGCCGCGCCGCCGCCGCGTTGTAATACGTAAGCCGCCCCTGCGCATCGGTCGTATAGACCGCGGCGGGGAGCCAATCCATCATCTCACTGGTCCCGTTGCTGCCGCACTCGGCCCGCTCCGGAGAAGAACAACCCGCAGGCGCAACTCCGCCCGCGCCGCTCTCGTTCTGTGTGGGATGACGGTGGCTTGCAGGTCCGGCAGCGTCAACAAAACGCATACGCCTTGGCCCCTCCGGGTTAGAGTGAGACTTAACCCGCCACGGATTAAGCTCACCTGAGTGCCAACCAAGCGTTGCGCCATGCCCGGCCGCCCCATCCACGCTCAGGGGCTTGACGAACCCTCACCGCCTGACCTAAAAACTGTCTACTGGGGAGGTTAGATTGACCTTGCACATCCCGTCCGTGTTCCTTGTTGACGACAGCCCGCTCACCACCGCGTGGATTTCCAAACTCCTCTCGAACCGTGATGATGTCCAGTGGCTCGGCCATGCCTCTTCCTGCGCCGAAGCCGAAACAAAAATCAACGGCACCCCCCTCGACGTCCTCATTCTGGACCTCAAGATCCCCGGTGAAAGCACCACCGCCTTCATCCGCAAACTCCGCGGCGTCGGCTCCCGCCCCTACATCCTCATGCTCAGCGGCTACGTCACAGCCAATGAAGTCCAGCGAGCCCTCTCCGCCGGCGCCTGGGGCTACCTCGGCAAGGACGTCAGCCCCGAAGAGCTCATCGAAGCCATCCACAAAACCGCCCGCGGCGAGGTCGTCTTCTCAGACTCCGCCCGCCGCGCCATCATGGACCTCTAAGCCCTACGACAACTGCGCCACGCTCCTGATCGCGTCCAGCACCGTCCCAATCGGCTGGTGCTTCGAGACGAGCGCCCACGCCCCCGCCTCCAGCGCCGCGTCCGTCGTCTTCCGGTCGTCATACCCGCTGTACGCCAACGTCCGCACATCCGGGAACTCAACCGCCACCTCGCGCACCGCGTCCAGCGGCGGCTTCCCTGGCATCGTCAGGTCCACGATCGCAACATCCGGCCGAGTCCGCCGCACCTCCGACAGCAGGTTGTCCGCGCTCGTCAGGCACGCCACCGTCGTCATGTCCCCGGCGCTATCTATCGACAACCGCAGGACCTCCACCAGGTCCGCATTGTCATCCAGGCACAAGACTCGAATCGGCTTCACCCCAGCACTGTACTACCCCGCCGCCCACGCCGCAGCATGAAATCCCCTCACCTCCGCCCCACAACCCCCGCCACCGCCCGCACCAACTCCGCCCCGTCCACCGGCTTGGCCACATGCGCGTCATACCCCGCGCTCAGCGCCGCCGCCGCGTCCTGCTCCCGCGCGAGCGCCGTGAGCGCAATCGCCGGAATCCCACGCCCCGACTTCGAATCCATCGCCCGCACCCGCCTGATCAGCGCATACCCATCCTGATCCGGCATCCCGATGTCGCTGATCAGCACCGAAGGATTCACTCCCCGCAGCGCCTCGATCGCCTCCTCCGCCGAGGAAACCACCGTCGCCTCCGCCCCCGCGCCTGTCAAAATCCGCCCGATCACCTCGCGTGCATCCGCGTCATCATCCACCGCCAGCACCCGCACGCCCTTCAACGACGGCACCGGCCCATGATCGCGAGCAGTCACGCCGGAGCTCTTCCCGCCCTCCATCCGCGCCGGCCTCTCCCCACCCCGCGCAACGTTCGCCGCCCCAATCGGCAGTTCCAGCGTAAACGTCGCCCCCTGCCCCAGCCCCGGGCTCGTCGCCCGCACCGTCCCCCCGTGCAGCTCCGCCAAACTCTTCACCACCGACAGCCCGATCCCCAGCCCCCCGTGCCGCCGCGACGTGCTCGCGTCCGCCTGCCGGAACCGCTCGAAGATCACCGGCAAAAACGCCGGATCGATCCCCGCCCCGTTGTCCGTCACGCTGACCTCGTACTGATCCTCGCTCCCGCGCAGCCGCACCTGCACAATCCCTCCCCGCGGCGTGAACTTCAGCGCATTGCTCAACAGGTTCCACACGATCTGCTGGATCCGCCCCGGGTCCCCGCTGATCGCGGCGTCCGGCGGCGTCAGCGTCCGCTCCAGCCGGATCCCCTTCGAATCCGCCGCCAGCTGCACCGACGCGATCGCGTTCTCGATCACCCCCACAATGTCAACGTTCTGCACCTCCAGCCGCATCGTCCCCGACTGGATCCGGCTCATGTCGAGCAGGTCCTCAACCAGCTGCAGCTGCGCCCGCCCATTCCGCTCGATCACTTCGAGCCCCTTCGCCACCAGCTCTACATCCTCCATCTTGGGCCGCAGGATGCTCACCCACCCCAGGATCGCCGTGAGCGGCGTCCGCAGTTCGTGCGACAGCGTCGCGACAAACTCGTCCTTGGTCCGGTCCGCCCGCTCCGCCTCCTCCCGCGCCGCCCGCTCCTTCTCCACCAGCAGCTTCAACTGCTCCTCCGTCGCCCGCAAGCCCCGCTCCGCCGCGCTCAGCCGCAGCATCGCGCCCACTGTCGCCACCAGCACGCCCGGATCGATCGGCGCCGTCAAGTACGAGTCCGCCCCGCCCTCCAGCCCCCGCACCCGGTCCGCCGGCCCCACGAACGACGCCGAGTTCTGAATCACCAGCGTTGACGAAGTCTCCGCGTTCGACTTGATCAGCCGGCAAACCTCGATCCCGTTCATGTCCGGGAGCTTCACATCCAGCAGCACCACATCCGGCCGCCGCTCCTTCACCAGCCGCAGCGCCTCCGCCCCCATATTCGACTCAATCACCGTGTACCCGGCCGACCGCAGCACCCGCGTCTTGGCATACCGCCCCGCGTCATGGTCATCCACGTTCAGCAGCAGCACCTCAGTCTTCGGGGGTTCCTTGCTCACCCGCCGCTCCTATCCACGTCCCCGTCCGCGCCATCCACCGCGACGCGGCTCGACAGCTGCTCCAGCAGCCACTCCCGCCGCAGCGGCTTCAGGCAGTACGCATCCGCCCCCAGCATCCTTGCCTTCCCCTCATCATCCATCGTCGTCACCACCAGCACCGGAACTCCCGCAAACGCCGGGTCCCGCTTGATCTCCGTCAGCAACCCCCACGTGTTCTCCTGCCCCAGCATCACATCCATCACAATGGCCGCTGGCTTCCACTCTCGCAAGGACCGCCGCGCCTCGCTCACGTTCGGCACCGTCACCGCCTGGTACTCCGTTCCCCGGAGGTACTTCTCGCACACCATCTGGTCCACCGGCAAGTCCTCGACCACCAGCACCGGCGCCTTTGCCGGGTCCCGGTGGATCACGACCCGCGGCGTGTCCGGCTCATGCCTCACTCCGCCGTACGACGCCGGCACCGTCACCCGGAACGTGGACCCAACCCCCACCCGGCTCTCAACGCCCACCTTCCCGCCCAACAGTTCCGCCAGCTTCCGCGTCAGCGGCAGCCCCAGCCCCGTTCCCTTGTGCCGCCGCTGCAGCGGTGAGTCCACCTGCGTGAACTCCTGAAACACCATCTCCAGATTCTCCGCGTCAATCCCGATCCCCGTGTCCTGCACGTGGAACGTCACCCGCGGCTCGTCCGTCCCCCCATCCAGCGTCGCCCACACCCGAACCTCGCCCGCCTCCGTGAACTTCAACGCATTGGAAATGAAGTTCCGCAGGATCTGCGACACCTTGCCCTCATCCGTGAACAGCGGCGGCAGGTCATCCGCATCCTGGAACACCAGATGCACCGAATCCGCCACCAACAACGGCCGCAGCATGCCCCGCAGCGCGCCAAACAGCTCCGACACCCGGAACGCCGACGGCCGCACCTCGACCTTGCCCGCCTCCACCTTTGCCAGATCCAGCAGGTCATTCACCAGCGTGAGCAGTTCCCGCGCCGACCCCTCCATCAGGTTCACCTGCTTGACCTGCTCCTCCGTCAGCGGCCCATCGATCTGGGCCAGCAGAATCCGCGAGATCCCAATGATCGAGTTCAGCGGAGTCCGGAACTCGTGCGACATCTCCGACAGAAACCGCGTCTTGAGCTCGTCCGCCCGCCGCAGGTGGTCCGCCTTGTCGTCCAGCTCCGCGTACAGCGCAACCACCCCCCGGTTCGTGTCTTCCAGCTCGCCGTTCAGCCGCCGCAGCTCCTCCTGCTTGCGTTGCAGCTCGTCCAGCGCCGCCAGCAGCTCCTGGTTCTGCTGCTGCACTTCCTCGAAAGCGCCCCCCGGCCGGTTCTGCGCCAGCCCATCGATCACCTTCGCAATCTCACGCTTCCCCAGATACGCCGCCGTCCGCGGCAGGATCTTCTTCAGCGTGACAGTCGTCCCCTCCCCCGTGCTCTGGATGTCGAACCCATCCATCATCCGCCGCGTGCCAATCAGCCCCAGCCCCATCCCCGTCTGCGACCGATAGTTTCCCGACAGCACATGCTCAAGGTCCGCGATGCCCTTCCCCTTGTCGCGCACCCGGATCATCAGCACCTGAGGCGCCGTGTTCCCCTCCAGCGATAGCTCGACCTTCCCGCCCTTCGCATACCGGAACGCGTTCCGCGCCAGCTCCGAAATCACCGTCGCGATCCGCGTCTGGTCCTGCGACTCAAACCCGATCAATCCCGCCACCTGCCGCCCGCGCTGCCGCGCGAGCACCACGTCCCGCTCCTCCTTCACCGTCACGGTCAGCAGCGGCGTGCTCATGCCCCGCTCCCTGTATCCGCCACGACCACCACGGTCGTGTCGTCCCTCCCACGGCAATAGTCCCTGAAAATCACACCCGCAATCACCGCCGGATGCTTCCGCGTCAGCCCGGGCAACGCGGCCACCGACCAGCGTGTCGCGATCCCGTCCGACGCCATGATCAGCAGCGCCCCCTCCGCCCACGGGTACGAGAACTCGTTCCGCACCTTCACCTCATGCCCCATCGTCCCGTTGTGGGACACCAGGTGCCGCTCCACCCCATCCGCCACCAGCACGCCCGAGATGTTCCCGATCCCGCAGTAGTCAACCTTCCCTCGAGCATGATCAATCACCGCCACCGCGCCCGCCGCCCCGCGTGTCGCACGCAACGCGCTGTGCATCACCTGCATCTGCTCGCCCGCACCCCGCCCCGGCGACAGCTCAAACGCCTCAATCCCCGCCCGCGACGCCTCCGCGGCCAACACCCCATGCCCCAGGCCATCAACCACCGTCACACTCGTCCGCCCCTCCCCATGATGCACTGCCCACGAGTCCCCGCACTCCTCCTCACCCTTGACCGGCACGTTCACAACGCCAACCAGCGGCGCAGTCCGCCGCGTGACTGGCGCCCCCGCCCCTTCCGCCCATTCCCACACTTCCGCGACCCACACCGTCCCCTCGCCCGGCCTCGAGTAGATATCAAACACGCTGGACTGCCGCTGGATCGCCCCCAGCCCATTGCCCGGCGTCCCCGCAGTCGAGTAACCGTCCGTGAGCGACTTCGCGACGTTCGCGATCCCCGGCCCCTTGTCGATCGACATCACCTCGACGCCCAGGTCCTTCCCGCCCCGATCCGTAAGCGTCCGGAACAGGAGCTGCCCGCCCCCCGCGTGCCTGATCAGGTTGGTCGCCGCCTCCGTCACCACGATCGAGACGTTGCTCACGCCCTCTTCGCCCAGCCCGTGCTGCCGCGACAACGTCGCGGCCGTCCGCCGCGCTTCCGCCACCTGGCTCTCGTCCTGCACTGCCTGAAGGTAGCTCCGCGTCACAAAACCCCTTACTTCCACTTGATCGTCGTGATGGTCGTTCCCTGCCCCGGCTTCGAGTCAATCTCCAACTCGTTCATCAGCCGCTTCGACCCGCTCAGCCCCAGCCCCAAGCCGTTGCCGGTCGTATACCCGTCCTTGAGCGCCAGCGCAATGTCCGGGATGCCCGGCCCCTTGTCCGCGAATATCATCCGGATGCCCTTCTTCCCGCCATTGGACACCATGTGGATGGAAACCACACCACCGCCGCCATAAATAACCGCATTCCGCGCCAGCTCGCTCGCCGCCGTCACGATCTTCGTCTGGTCCACAATGCTGAAGCCCACCTCCAGCGCCCACTTCCGCGCCGCCTGACGGATGAGCACCACCTCATCGGGAGTGCGCACCGGCAGCTCCTCACCTCTGACCACGTCCATGGACGCTCCTTTGCGCGCCCGTGCCGCGAATCATGTCCATCCCACGCTCCACGTTCAGCGCCGTGCGAACCCCCGGCAGCGACATCCCCAGCTCCACCAGCGTGATCGCTACCGCCGGCCGCATCCCCACAACGACCGTGTCCGCGTCCAGCACCCGCGCCATCCCCGCGATGTTCGCCAGCATCCGCCCGATGAACGAGTCCACGATCTCCAGCGCCGATATATCAATCAGCACGGCCTTCGCCTTTGTCGCCGAGATCTTCGCCGTCAAATCATCCTGCAGCGCCAGCGCCATCTGGTCGTGCATGTCCACCTGCACCGTTACCAGCAGGCAGTTGCCCATCTTGAGAATCGGGATCCGGTCCATGGCTCAGGCCCCCATCCCGCCGGTGAATGTCCCGCGAGAAATCGACTGCCCCGTCCGGTCCAGCGCCACCCGGAACGCGTCCGCCAGCGTCGCCTTCGTCGTTACATTCCCCAGGTCCACGCCCAGGTGAACGATCGTCTGCGCGATCTGCGGCCGGATGCCCGAGATGATGCAGTCCGCGCCCATCAGCCGCGCCGCCGCGACCGCCTTGAGCAGGTGCTGCGCCACCAGCGTGTCCACCGTCGGCACTCCCGTGATGTCCAGGATCGCGATCATCGCGCCCGTCTCGACAATCCGCTGGAGCAGGTTCTCCATCACCACCTGCGTCCGCGCGCTGTCCAGGGTTCCAATCAACGGCAGCGCCAGAATCCCGTCCCACAGCGTCACCACCGGAGTCGAAAGCTCCATCAGCTCCTGCGACTGCCGTGCGATGACTTCCTCGCGCCCCTTCTGGTAGTGCTCGGTCGTCAGCAGCCCCAGCCGGTCGAGTACCGTGGTCGCGCTCCACATCTCCCGCGCCATCGCGTCACCATCCTTCGACAGCTCGTTGCGCAGCCGCGCGAACAGCGGCTCCTTCAGCGAGAACACGAACATCGCCGTCTCACTCGGCGAGAACCCCAGCTTCGCGCGTGTCCGCGAGATCTGCGCCAACTCTTCACGCGCATCCGCCCACGCGGGCCCATCGGTGTCCGTCCCGCCGCTGCTCTGAATGGCCCGCCCCAACAGCGTCAGAAACCGGGCCGACTGGTCCCGCAGCTCCGACTCCTTGATGAGGTCCGCCCGGTGCCGACTCCCGCTCAGCTGCGACGCCACCCACTCCTGGAGCAGGGCTGATTCGTTCTTCTGGATAATTTCTGCCACTTTGCTGGTCGGGTTCGGCACGGTGCATGCTCCGCTAGAGGTTCAATCGTCCGCCGGTCTCTCGACCTGTGACGGGGTCGAGATTCTAACCGCGCCCTCTTGTCTTATGACGCACTCAATACGTCGGGATGTCCGCACCCGCTCGTGCCGCACCCAGTCATCCCCGACCACTTTTCAAGCCCTGAACCCTCGGGCTCGCTCGGCGCCTCACCCCGATAAGGCCGTGATTCACTGTGCGGATCGCTTCTCATACCCGCGCTGCTAGCTGGCCGGCCAAACATTCTGAATGAAAAGGGCCGCCCCGCGCTGGCGGGACGGCCCTAAGAAGTCCTTCATGTCTTCGCGGTCTCAGCAGGGCCCGCCGCCCAGGACCCGGAAGAAGCTCTCGATGTCCTGATCGGTGCCGAAGTCGCCGTCACCGTTGAAGTCAGAACCGCCCTCCCAGCACGTCGGGCAGCAGTTGCCCGCGAGGCAGGCGAAGAACGCCTCGATGTCCTGGTCGGTGCCGAAGTCGCCGTCACCGTTGAAGTCGCTCGTTCCGCAGGGCGGCGCGACCGGGTTGACCGTCAGCGTCACGATGCTGCTCGTCGCGTTGCCGCAGTCGTTGTTGATCAGGCAGCGGTACGACCCCTCATTCTCCTCCGCGGCCTCGAAGAACGTCAGCGTCCTTGTCGTCGCACCACCGATCTGCCCCGCCGCGTTCGTCACGTTGCCCCAGACGTTGAAGGCGTTGCGCTTCTGCCACTGGTAGACCCGGCCGGTCGCCGACCCGTTCACGGTCAGTGTGAACACGGCCTCGCCGCCCGCATCCACCACCTGCGAAACCGGCTGGCTCGTCACGCTGGGCCCCACGCACGCCGGCTCCACCGTCAGCAGCGCGCCGACGCTGTTCGCCTGCCCGCAGCTGTTAGTCACACGGCAGCGGTACAGCCCCTCGTCCGCATCCACCGCCGCGACCACCGTCAGCGTTGCGGTGTTGACGCCCGAGTACCCAATCACGCCCGTCAGGTCGGTATAGATACCGCCGCCCGAGGGCGCCTTCTGCCACAGATACGTGCGGCCGGAGCTGGACCCGCCCGCGACGACGCTGAACACCGCGTCCTCGCCGCTGGTCACGACCTCCGCCGTGGGCTGCGTGGTGATCGATGCACCCACGCACGCCGGGTTCACCGTCAGCTGCGCACTCGTGCTGTAGTCAGACCCGCAGTTGCTCGTCACGTAGAGGCGGAACAGCCCCTCGTCAGACTCCAGCACGTTGGAGATCGTGATGGTGTTGGTGGTCGTCCCGCTGATCCGCCCCGGGACGTTGGGGAATGAGAACCAGGTGCTGCCGCCGTTGGTGCTCCGCTGCCACTGCCGCGTGTAGCCCGAGGTTACCGGTCCCGCGGCCGTCGTCGCGGTAATGGTCACCTGCGTGCCCTCGGTCACGCTCTGGTTCGAGGGGTTGCCCGTCACGTTGGGCGCATCACAGATCGAGTCCCAGCTCGCGAGCGCCGCCCGCACGGGCTCCCTGATCAGCTCGCGGTGGAAGTGGGGGTAGACCGAGTTCATCTGCGTCGAGCCGGCGATCGACTCGGCCAGCAGCGCGAAGGTGTACTCCTGGCTGTAAACCACAACGTTCCCGCTCAGAGTGCTCCGGAAAGGGATCTTGGCCCAGCCCGCCCCGCCCCCGGAGCGGACGTTGTCGCAGCTGTAGCCGCCGTCCTTGAACACAAACTCGAACTCATCCAGGAAGTTCGCGTACTCCGCATTCGTCAGGTCCGTCGCGGCCCGCTCCTGGTCGATCATGCCCTTGAGCCAGCCGTTGTTCGCCACCGTCGGCCCGGTGTAGTAGAACATCCGGTTCTTGAGCTGCGTCTGCCAGCTGCTGCTGAACAGGCTGTCGTCGAAGATGTTCTCGTACAGCTGCGTCACGTCCGCGCAGGACATCTCGTTGGGCGTCTGCCCGCACAGGCAGCCCAGCGTGTGGTTGATCTCAATCCCCAGCCCCTGCCCGGCGAGCCAGTTGTTGATGTTGGTCCGCCCGTAGTAGTTCTCAAGGGCGTTGGTCGCGTTGTTGTCGCTCACCGTCAGCATCCGCGTCATCAGCGTGCCGATGGCGGTGTTCCCGGCGCTGCAGTTGCCCGAGCTGTCGGGGCAGTCGCCCTCGTTGCCCGAGCAGTTGTCCTCGTTGTACGCCAGCGTCGCCATCGAGCTGACGCCCGAGGCCATCCGGTCCACGGCGTACGCGCCGATCGCGATCTTCATTGTGCTCGCCGGCTCAAAGCCGTGCGCGCTGTTCATGTTGAGCTCGAGCCCGCCACCGATCCGGCGACGTGCGAACCCACGGTAGCCGCTGGGCGCACCCGCCATCACCAGGTCCCGGATCCGCTCATTCTCGCCGCTCAGGTTGTTCACGGCCGCGCCGGCATACCGCACCGCACCGCTCGCGGTCGTATACCGCTCCAGCGCCGTGAGCCGTGCGCCGTTGTTCTGGTACAGGTCAGCCACCTGCGCGCTGGTCATCTGACCGTCCCACACGCCCAACCCCGGGTTGGAGCTGACCGCCAGCACGTTGTACCGCACCGTCGGGACCGAAACCGTTCCCACGCTCTGGATATCGACGTCAATCAGCCGCGCCCCGTTGGTCGTCAGCAGGTTGGTCACCTCCGCCTCGGTGATGTTCAAACCCCACCACCAGCCCTGCGACTGGATGCCGGAGTTCACCACCGCGACGCAGCTGTAGTACTTCGTGCCGCCGATCATGAAGCTGTCGATGTCGATGGGCCGCATGTCGTTCGCGGCCTGCCAGTCGATCATCGCCTGGTAGCTGGAGAAGGTTCCCCATGACCAGCCGTTGGTGTCCGTCGCGCCGCTGTTCGGAACCACCAGCACATCCATATTGATGGTGCCGCCGTTGTCGTAGCACTCCAGGTCCAGGATCCGCATGTTATTGGTCGTCAGGTACGAGTTCAGGTTCGCAGCCGTGGTGTACCCCCGCCGCAGGTCGGTCCCCGTTACTGCGTACGACCCCGAGTTGGTGACGTACAGGGTGTCGAAGGTGTTGGTCCCGGTCCGGCAGATCGAGAAGGGCCGCTGATTGGCCGCGATCTGGGCGTTGACCTCCGTTTCGTCATGCCCGTAGTAGTACGTCCAACCCGTCCCGGTATCGATGATCCGGTCCGGCTGCGCCCAGGCTGCCCCGGCGCACGCGCCCAGAATCACCGCTCCCAACCACCCGTTCTTCCTGAGGTCCATAACTATCTCCAAAGCTGTATGAATCACAATCACCCGGGGATGGTGGCCGGCCTGTGATAGACTCTGGCGGCACCACCCCCACGGGCCTGCATACGGGGACCCCCCCGCGACCAGCCAGTCTTTTTGTTCAGACCCCCCATGGACAATGCCCAGCCACAAGCCGTGACCCAGTTGCTGGACGCCGCGGCCCGCGGCGACCCTGTCGCCACCGACCACCTGTTCCCCATCGTCTACGCCGAGCTCCGCCGGATCGCGGGGGGGCTCATGAAGGGGCAGAACCCCGGCACCCTCCAGCCCACGGCCCTCGTCAGCGAGGCGTATTTGAAACTGGTTGGGGGTTCGTCCGGGGGGGATGAGCAAGGGTGGGATACACGGGCCCACTTCTTTGGGGCGGCGGCCCGGGCGATGCGGCAGATCCTGATCGACCACGCACGGCGGGTGAAGACCGCGCGTCGGGAGCGGGCGGAGTTCAGCGAGACGGCCCTCCCGACCTTGGACAGCCACGCCGACCAGGGGCACGCGGCGGCGGACCTGCTCCAACTCGATGCCGCGCTCGAGAAGCTGCTGGCCAAGGACCCGCGGCAGCATCAGGTGGTCATGCTCCGGTTTTTTGCCGGCCTGACGATCGAGCAGACGGCCCTCGCGCTGTCGCTGTCGCAGTCCACGGTCAAGTCGGAGTGGACGTTTGCGCGGGCGTGGCTGCTGCGCGAGATCGAGCGGACGCGCCCGGCCGAGGGTGGGTGAGCGATGGACGAGTCGCGGATCAGGGCCTGGTTTGACGCCGCGTCGCATGCGCTGCCTGAGGATCGCGCACGGATCCTGGACGAGGCACGGCGGGCAAACCCGGCGGAAGCGGAGGAACTGGAGTCGCTGTTGGCGCACGTGAGCGACTCGCGCGGCGTGCTGGATGCGACGCCGCTGTCGATCGCGGGATTGCTGGGGGCGGATGCGGACCTTGAGCACGACCCAACCCCCGAGACGGTCGGACCATTCAAGGTGATCCGCGAGCTGGGACGCGGCGGGATGGGGGTGGTGTACGAGGCGCAGCAGGCGTTCCCGAAGCGGCGGGTGGCGCTGAAGATGATCCGGCCGGAGCTGATCCGCGGGTCGCTGCTCCGGCGGTTTGCGCGGGAGGCGGGGGCGCTGGCGCTGCTTCAGCACGAGGGGATCGCGCAGCTGTACGAGGCGGGTTTCTCGGACATGAGCCGGCGGCGGCCGTACATCGCGATGGAGCTGGTGGAGGGGCAGTCGATCTCGGCGTATGTGAAGGCGCGGACGCTGGGGGTTGATGAGACGCTGGACTTGGTGGCGCGGGTGGCGGATGCGGTGGACCATGCGCACCGGCGCGGCGTGCTGCACCGGGACCTTAAGCCGGGGAACATCCTCGTCACGGCGGAGGGGAACCCGAAGGTGCTGGACTTCGGCGTCTCGCGGCTGACGACGGGTGATGCGCTGGACGCGGCGGAGCCGGACCACACGGCGACGGCGGCGGGGCAGATCATCGGGACCTTGGGGTACATGAGCCCGGAGCAGTTGTCGGGTGATCAGCGGACGGTGGACCATCGGGCGGATGTGTACGCGCTGGGGGTGATCCTGTATGAGGTGCTCGCGGGGCGGCCGCCGTTGGACCTGTCGTCGATGAATCTGACGCAGGCGGCGCTGGCGGTCCGCGAGCAGGAGCCGACGCCGCTGTCGCGGGTCCACGCGCGGTTCAAGGGGGACCTCACGGCGATTACGGGGAAGGCGCTGGAGCATGATCCCGCGCGGCGTTATCAGGCGGCGTCCGAACTCGCGGCGGACCTGCGACGGGTGCTGGGGAATGAGCCGGTGCTGGCGCGGCCACAGACGGCGTGGTACCAGGCACGGAAGTTTGCGAAGCGGCATCGGGGGCTCGTGGGTGGGATGTCGGCGGCGGTGATGGCGCTGGTGGTGGGGGCGGGGGCGACGACGTGGCAGGCGATCACGGCGACGAGGGAGCGGAACGCGGCGGCGGAGCAGGAGCTGCGGGCGCGGGAGACTGCGTCGCTGCTGAGCCGGTTTCTCAAGACCGCGACACCGGCGTTCTCGCGCGGGACCGAGCCGACGGTGCGGGAGATGCTCGACCGCGCGGCGGATGATCTGGCGCGGGACACCAGCGTGCATCCGGCGGTGGCGGGGGATACGCACGGGGTGCTGGCGGAGGCGTACGGCGACCTGGGCGACTTCCCGAAGGCCGAGAAGCACTCGCGGCTTGCGATCGGCCTGATGACTGCACAGCGCGGGGCTGGACACCCGGACACCCTCCGGGCCCGAGGGCATCTCTCACGCCTGCTCACGCTCCAGCGGCAGGATGACGAAGCGATCGCGATGGTGCGGAGTGCCCGCGCGGACGCGGAGCGGTCGTTGCCCGTTGATGACCCGATCACGCTGCGACTGATGGCGATCGAGGGGTCCTCGCTGGTGGAGTCGGAGCGGCCGCAGATGGAGGAGGGGCTTGCCCTGCTGCGGCAGTCGCACGAGCGGATAACGGCGACCCAGCCCCCCACCTCGGGAGCGATGACCATCTCCGCGCAGGCGTACGGGAACGCTCTGGCGCGGGCCGAGAAGCTGGATGAGGCGGCGCCGCTGCTGAAGTTCGTGCTCGATCACCGCGAGGCGACGCTGGGGAAGGATCACCCGGATTCGCTGCAATCGCTGGACAACTACCTCATCGCGGCCCGCAAGCTGACGCCACAGGAGCAGCTGGACCTGCGGCTGGAGCTGATGGGGCGTGGCGAGCGGGTGATGGGGGAAGACCACCCGCGCACGCTGGGGTATCGGCGCAACGTCGTGATCCAGTACGCGGAGCGGGGCCTGTTTGATGACGCGGCGCCGCACGCGAGGCTGCTGGCCCAGCATGGAGCCAGGCGGCTGGGGCCATCGCATCCCGATGCGCTCGACTTCCGCGGTTTGTACGCGACGGTGCTGCTGCTGGGGAAGCGGGTTGAGGAGGCCGTGCCGGTTGTCAAAGAGCAGCTTGAGGTGTGTACCGGGGCTTACGGGGAGAAGCACGAGTACACGCAGCAGGCGTGGACGCTGATGTACGACCTGGCGGAGGCGCAGGGGTCGCTGGAGAAGATGCGGGAGGCGGCGGAGCGGCTTCGGGGGAGCAAGTGGGAAGCGGCGGTGTTCGAGCAGCTGAAGGCGGCGGAGGAGAAGGCGGCGAATGGGTGAACTGATGGGCGCTCAGATCTCCACACGGGCGCGGATGTAGGCGATCACGTCTGCAAACTCGGACTCGTCGCGGACGGTGAAGTTCTTGAGGGGGTCGGTTTCCTGCGCGGGGTCGGAGATCATCACGTGGGCCATGTTGGGGAGTTCGGGGGCGTCGATCGTGATGTAGATGTTGATGTTGTTGCGGCCCTTGCGCGGGAGGGCCCAGCGGTAGATGGTGCCGTTCTGGACGGGGATGTGCGTGGGCTCGCCGAGCTCGCGAATGAAGAACTCGAGCCCCTTCTCGCGGAAGCTTTTGGAGGGTGGCGGATCGCCCGGGTTTGCGGGCGGGTCCTTGGGGTAGACCTTGGCGTTCGTAGGGTCGGGCTTGCGGGGTGGGTGGCCGGGGTCAGTGCCGCGGCTCGCCGGGTGGTCGGCGTGCGGATTGTTCGTGGTTGCCATACGGGAGCGTAACGGGCGGTGCGGAGCGGGGAGTGAAATCGCTCTGACCGTGTGGAGGGGCGTTCGTGCTGGTGGCGGTGGGAGCGCCTGTTGCGCGGAGGAGGTTGGTGAGCGGTGTTGCGCGGTGGAGGGTTTGGAGTGAGGGGCGCGTGTCGATTGGGAGGAGTGGGAAGGGGTTGAGCGCGGGGGTTGTGGTGGGGGCGGTGTGTTGGGTGTCTGGAGCGAGGGAAGTGTGGTTGGACGTACTGACATCGGAGCGATGCTCGGATTCACCGGCTCCGTGCGTGCGCAGTGCGTCGTTCGCCAACCCCTCCCTAGCCCTCCCCCCGGGGGGGAGGGGACCGGAGGGGGCGTTGATGCGAGTGTTGGACTTGGGGGTGTGGCTCGTGCGCTTGATGTCGCTCGCCGCGTGTTCCTTCGCGCTCGTTGCGCGCGGGAGGGGACCAGAGGTTGGTGCGTCGGTCCGCTCGGTGTGGCGGAGGGTGATGTGGGCGATGCGCCGCTGTTCAATGGGGTTGGGCGACTCGTCGGCGAGGGTTTGGAGGTGCTTGAGGGAGTTGAGGCGGGCGGTGGTGGAGTGGTGGGTGAAGGCGCTCCGCGAGTGCGCGGCCTGGAAGCGTTGGAAGGACTCGATACGTTCCTTGATGGCGGGCTGGTCGGCCCAGTCGAGGACCTCGGCGTAGGAGCGGGCGGTGGTGGCCGCGAGGGAATCGAGGTCGAGGTTGCTGCGGAGGAAGGTGTCGAGGAGGGCCTGGTCCTCGCGGGAGAGGGGCGGGCGGGGGGAGTGGGGGGCGAACGGGCGGCCCGTCTCGCTGGGCGCGAGTTGGGGCTGTGATTCGTGGGGGTTTGGCGTGGCGGTGTGGGTCGGGATGGTGGCTGTGGAGACCATGACAGGAGCCTAACGCAGGGCGTTGGGGGAGTCGAGGGGGAAAGTTTGTATGTCCACGATTTTGCGCACAAACGTGACCGATGAGCGCGCAAGTGGTTGTGGGGAAAGGGCGGAGAGTTTTGGGAGGGGCTGAAATGTGAACAGCGCGCGAGGGGGGCGTTGATGCTCAGCAGGGAGCGCCGGCGAGGACGCGGAAGAAGGCTTCGATGTCCTGGTCGGTGCCGGTGTCGCCGTCGGCGTTGAAGTCGGCGCCGCGCGGGTCGCAGGTGGCGCAGCAGGCGCCGGCGAGGCACTGGAAGTACGCGGCGATGTCGGCGTCGGTGCCGAGGTCGCCGTCGCCGTCGAAGTCGGCGCTGCCGCAGGTGTTGGGTGCGAAGACGCGGAGCTTGTACCAGAGGACTTCTTAGGGCTGCACGTTCAAGGGCACGTCGAGGCTACCGGCGGCGTGGGTGATTCGGAGTGTGTAGGCGCGGGCAGAGACAGCGTTGTTGAGCGCGCCGCTTGTGAAGGATGCGCCTGTAAACGTGACTTGCGGGCAGGGGTCTTCGTTCCAGAGCGAGGTCGCGAGGGCCAGGTAGTAGGTGCCTTGGGGAATCGTGCGAGTGATAGACGCTCCGGTCTGTGGACCCGGGATCACGCTGAATGTTGCGTCGTACAGCCCCACATTGATACCGGTCGATGGGGCCAGTGACTCGAATCGGAACGCGCCGGGGGGCATGGCCGGCCATTCGCTGCGGGGTACGACGACTTCCGACTGGAGGGTCAGCAGGTAGTTGGGGTTCAGCGGAGGGCACACGACCCACCATCGGACTTCTTCGGCTCGTCCGAAGCCGTACCACTGCAGGCTCCTGTTCGAGTCGGAGAACCCAGCGTCGGTAAACCTCAGGAAAATGCAGCTCGAGAGGACCGGCATCTGCATGTGGAGATAGGCGTGGGCTGGCACCAGCAGTCGATGCTTGTAGATACTCGAGGGAGCCGTGGCGAGGCGGATTCGGAAGTAGTCGACCCCGCCAGGGGAGGGAGGCATGGAGCCCGCGGAGGTTCCTGCGAAGGTGTCACCACCGATGATGCCGTCGAAGAAGCTGGCCTGATCGGCCGTGTCGTTGGGTTCCTGCTCGACGTAGTTCGTCTGGGCGTGCGCGGCGGAGGCGAGGAGGGCGGTGGTGCAGGCGCAGATCAGATGAATGGATGTCGAAAACCGGCCGCGGTGCGTGTGCATGCCGAGCTCCTTGTGTGGAGCGTACCGGGGAGGTGGGGGGAAGGTTGCGGTCAGTTTTGTAAGAGTTGCTTGTGGATAGGGGTGGCGAGGGGAGGTTGGGGGCGGGTCGCGCGGGGGGCGGGGGGGG
>Ga0208492_1000799_pt1 | contig 23974 bp, 18 predicted proteins | sample Subbioar_CSW14AB_FD_184820 | JGI IMG/M metagenome (GOLD analysis project Ga0208492, IMG submission 184820) | Serpentinite rock and fluid subsurface biosphere microbial communities from McLaughlin Reserve, California, USA - CR12Mar_CSW14AB (SPAdes) | ecosystem: Environmental > Terrestrial > Deep... | reverse complement strand
TCTGTCGCGGACGAAGTTCGCCAAGTCGTGCGTTGGCTTGATGACCAAGTACGGGTTCGACGGGCTCGACCTCGACTGGGAGTACCCGGGTGGCGGCGGGCTCGCGCCGGGTCGCCCCGAGGACAAGCAGAACTTCACGCTGCTGCTCGCGGCCATCCGCAAGGAGATCGATGCCGCGGGGGCAGGGCACCTGCTGTCGATCGCGGTTGGTGCGGCACCGGCGGTTCTCGCGAACCTCGAGCTCTCGAAGATCCACGCGTACCTCGATTCGATCAACGTGATGACCTACGACTTCCACGGCGGGTGGGAGAAGACGACGGGGCACAACTCGCCGCTCTATCGCGCCAAGGGCGAAACGGCACCCGTGGGTTGGGACACCGATGCGGCGGCGACGGCGTACATTTCCGGCGGCGTGCCGGCCTCGAAGGTGATTGTCGGCGGCGCGTTCTACGGGCGCGGTTGGGCCGGCGTGCCTGCAACGAACGACGGCTTGTTCCAGAGCGCCACGGGGCCTTCGCCCGGGACCTGGGAGCAGGGCGTGCTCGACTACCACGACATCGCGGCGAACTACCTGCCGACGTTCACCCGCAAGTGGGACGCCGAGGCCAAGGTCCCGTGGCTCTACAACGCGTCGAAGCAGATCATGATCAGCTACGACGACGCGGAGTCGCTCAAGGTCCGCAGCCAGTACGTCAACACCAAGGGGCTCGGCGGGCTGATGGTCTGGGAGCTCTCGGGCGACGACAAGGCGCACACGCTGGGGCACGCGATTCGCGACAACCTGAAGTGAGCGCGCGAGACAGTTGACTGTCGACTGTCGACTGTCGACTCTCTTCCGATGAAGCGGATCGCCGTGCTGACGTCGGGTGGGGACGCGCCGGGCATGAACCCGGCGGTTCGGGCGGTGGCGAAGATCGCGGCGTCGCGCGGCGTCCGCGTCGTCGGGGTGGAGGACGGCTACGACGGCCTCATCGACGGTCGTTTCCGTCCGCTCACCCTCGACACGCCCGAGGGGCTGCGCGTCGAGCCCGAGCTCGATCGGTTCAGCGGGGTCGGCGGCACGATGCTCGGCTCCGCGCGCTGTGCTCGGTTCCGCACGCCCGAGGGCCGCGCGAAGGCCGCCGCTGCGCTGAAGAGCGAGGACATGGGCCTGATCGTGATCGGCGGCGACGGGTCGCTGACCGGCGCGCACCTGCTCGCCAAGGAGCACGGCGTGCGCTTCATCGGCATCCCGGCGTCGATCGACAACGACATCGGCTGCACCGCATCCGCGCTCGGCGTCGACACCGCGCTGAACACCATCGTCGACGCGTGCGACAAGATCACCGACACGGCGTCGTCGCACCGCCGCGCGTTCGTCGTCGAGGTGATGGGGCGGCGCTCGGGGTACCTGGCGATGTCGAGTGCGGTCGCCGTCGGCGCGGACGGCGTGCTCTTGCCCGAGCACGGTCGCAGCGAAGAGGCGATCGTCGCCGCCGTCGAGAAGCTCGTCCACGGCGCGTTCGACGGGGCAAGGCCGAAGCGCCGCGTGCTCGTGATCAAGGCCGAAGGCGTGGACATGCCGTGCACACGCCTCGTTCGCCTGGTCGAGGAGCGCATGCGCGGCCGCGAGACCATCACCGAGGCCTCGATCGACGTGCGCGCGACGGTGCTCGGTCACCTCGTGCGCGGAGGCGCGCCCACCTACGCCGACCGGATGCTCGCCAACCGGTTCTCGCTCGCCGCCGTCGACGCGCTCCTCGACGGAGCAACCGACGAGATGGTCGCGTGGCTCGCCACCGTGCGCGGCGGGACCGAGACCACCGACCCCTACGTGCGCAGGTTCCCGATGGACCAGGTGCTCGCCGAGACCAAGGCGCTCCTCGAGGGCACCAGCGTCGCCACGAAATGGCGGCTCCAGCTGCTCGAGCGCGCGGAGGGCGTGCTGCCGCTCTGAGGGGCTGGTAGCGTGCGCGCGAAATGATCGCGCCGCTCGATCCGGAAGCGCTTCGTCCTCACTACCGCGCGTTCGTTCGCAACGAACGAATCCTCCTAACAGGTCACTCGCACCAAGCGTGGCCCGACGTCGCGCGGGCGGCGATGCTCGACGCGTTCGACGACGCGGCCGAGCTGGTCGACGACAAATGGGGACGCGCGTTCGAGGCGGCCGACGCACTGCGGGCCGGCGTGGCCACGCGGATCGGCTGCACCGCCGACGAGATCGCGCTGGCGGCGAACACCCACGAGCTCGTGGTTCGGTTCCTCTCGTGCCTCGATCTGCGCAACAAGCGGCACCTCGTCACGACCGGCGGCGAGTTCCACACGATCGATCGGCAGCTCCGGCGTCTCGCCGAAGAGGGCATCGAGATCACCTGGGTCGACGCGCGGGATCCCTCGACGCTCGCCGAGCGCCTCGCGGCGGCCGTGCGCGACGACACCGCCGCCGTGTTGTGCTCGACGGTCCTGTTCCAGTCTTCGTCGATCGTCCCCGGGATCGACGAGCTCGTGCGCGTCGTGCGCGCACGTGGCGTCGAGGTGCTGCTCGACGCGTATCACGCATTCCAGGTGGTGCCGTTCCGCGTGCCCGAAGGCGCGTTCCTCGTCGCCGGTGGGTACAAGTATGCGCAACTCGGCGAGGGGAACTGCTTTCTCCGCGTGCCTCCCGACACGACGCTGCGGCCGGTGATCACCGGATGGTTCGCGGGCTTCGGCGCGCTCGCCGATCCGCGCGACCCGGGGCGGGTGCCGTATCCGGCGCGTCCGGCCGAGCGGTTCGCCGGGAGCACCTACGATCCGACTAGCCACTATCGCGCGCGGGCGGTCCTCGGGTTCTTCGACCAGCAGGGCATGACGGTGGAGCGCCTCCGCGCGACCTCGCTGCGACAGACGGCGCGCATCCTCGCGGGTCTCGAGGGCTTCGACGTGGTCACGCCGCGGGAGGACGCCGCGCGCGCCGGGTTCGTCGCGGTGCGCGTGGGCAACGTGAAGGAGGTCGTCGAGGGGCTGCGTCGCGATGGCGTGCTCGTCGACGCGCGAGGCGACATCGTTCGCCTCGGCCCCGCGCCGTACCTCACCGGCGACGAAATCGATCGCGGCGTCGCCGCGTTCCGCGCGCTGGCGGGCTGAACGAACGCGAGCGACGTGGGATGACGCCGCTCGCGATCGTGAGCCTGTACGAATGTCACGGCGTCAGGGCGTACAGTTTCCTCCGCTCGCGAGCGGGATGCAGTCGTTGCCTGCGTGCCCGCCCGTCTGCTTGTTCGGGAAGACCGCCCCGGTCGAGAGCGTATCGCACAAGACCGACTCGCTGAGCCCTGCGGGCAGAGCACCGGTGCCGAGGCTGCTGATCGTGGTGCCGTCGACCGTGATCTTGCTCGAGTAGAGCGTCTTGTCGGACTGACGACAGACGAACGTGATGATCTTGAACAGCCGCGGATTGACGATGGTCGAGGAGACCGTCACGTTCCGGTTGGCCGCGGTGAGCTCGACCGGGTATCCCTGTTTGGAAGCCGCGTAGCCGCCACCCGTCGGCGGCGAGAGCTCGTAGACGCAGTACTTGTCGAACAACTCGACGGACATCGCCGTCGCGCAGGTGCCCGCGGCGTTCGTCGTGCACTGCACGTGGGTCGCCGGGGTGCCCGCCTTCACCTCGTTCGCGGTGGTCTTCTCGGTGCCGACCGCATCCGAGTCCGGGCAGATGCCGTCGTTGTTGGCATCGAGATACAAGCCGAACGTGGCGCCCGCGAGCGCGGTACCGGTGTCGTCGGTCTTGTTGAGGTTGATCGTGCAGTTGCCGAGGTTGAGCGGGATCGGCGGCACGTAGTCCTTCAGCTCCGCGGAGAACGAGTCCGAGGACCGGCTCTTCAGGAAGGCGCTGCTGAGGGCGGCGCATTTGTTGGGATCGACGACTCCGGCGGCGGTGAGGTCGACGTTCGCTTCGCCGAACCTGCGAGCGCCAATCGTGCCGCCGGTTCCGCCCGCGCTGGTCTGGGTGACGTCGTCGATGTCGCCACCATTGACCGCACCCTCGGCGAAGGTGCCGAGGTCAATCGGTTTGAACTGCGAGCCGACCTTCTCGCCCAGCCAGCAAGGTGCCGTGTTGCTCGCGATGCAGCCTCTCGTGCCGGAAGGGCTGCCCCAGATGGCGAGGCCGATGTCGACCAGCGCTGGATTGTTGGCGTGGGTGTCGAACGTGATCAGGACGTCGCCAGCGCTCCGATGGGTGACGAGCCTGTGTTGGGGCGTTCCCACCCCTTCCTCGGTGGGCGGAACCCGGTTCAGCTCGACGTCCTGGTTCGAGGTGCCGGTGTCGTTCGTGCGGAACCACGCGAACGCGAAGTAGAGGTGGCCATCGGTCGCATTCACCTCCGTGTAGACGTAGAACCGTGTGAAGTCATTCTTGTTCGGGGGAATCGAACCGTTGACGATCTGCGGTTGGAGGGAGTCCTCCTTCGCACCCTGGCCGAAGGACTCGTCGTTCGCGTCCTTCGCCAGATCCCGTGCGAAGGTGAAGCCTGCCGTCCCGATCACCGTCTGCCATTCCTTGTTGCCGGCGGTGAAGGGCTTGGCGTTCCCGTCGATCTCGAACTTGCTGTTCCCCACGAGAGCACTGCGTGACTGTTCGGCGATGGGCTCTCGCTTGTCGCTGCTGCAGCCTCCCGCTGTCGCGAGCACCGCGCTGATCAGCGCAGCTCCAACCCAACCGATTCTTGTTCGATGACTCGCCATCGGGTCTCCTTTGAACCGCGCGGACGAACCGGCGCGGCGCACCCGCTCGTGCAGGCCGCGTACCCGAGTCATGCGTGAACACGCCGTGCTCAACCGATCGACCGGCCGCAAAAAGCCGAAGGCGAGGTCGTCGGAGCAGCGACCTCGCCCTTTTTGCGTACCGCGCGCGCTTCTCTCACTTCATCGCGACCACGGTCTTCTTCGCGGGCACCGCGCCGAACGTCGCGCCGTATTCGCCGCCGCTGTTCCACGCGAGCCAGCCGATGCCGCCGACCTTCTTGGCCTCTTTGATCTGATCGGCCACGTACGCTGCGCCGAAGGTCGTCGTCTTCCACGGGAAGGCCTGGACCCACGGGCGGACGGGCACCTTCAGACCGGCGCCCTCGATCTCCTGGATCGCCTTCTTGGTGCCGATGCCGACGATGTCGGCGTGATCGCCGGGCTTCTCGTAGCCGTTGAAGCCGTCGGCGAAGTGCGAGGGATAGACCATCGGCGAGAGCGCCTCGATGTGCGGGGCGAGCAGGCGGAGATCCTGTCCGGTCGCGTCGATGTCACGCTTGTCGCGCCAGGCGACGACGCCGAACACGTCGAGCGAGAGGGCGGCGTGTGCCTTCTGGGTGTGCTCGTGCACGCGCTTGACGAAGTCGGTGATGACGTTCGTCGGGGTGAGGCCGCGCTCCTTCAGGTGGAAGTCGGCGTCCCAAACACCCTCGGTGGGGTAGCGGACGTAGTCGAGCTGGATCTCGTCCGCGCCAGCGTCGAGCGCCTCGTCGATGGAGGCGAGGAGGTACTGTTGCACCGCTTCGTTCGCGGGGTCGAGCCAGTCGATGATCTTGGACGGCGCGACGTGTGCCCCGCCGCCCCGCTTCTGCACGGCCATGGCGTGGCGCTGCGGACCGAGATTCTCGTCGCGGAAGCAGGTCACCCGCGCGATCACCCGAACCCCGCGAGCGTGGGCGAACCGAACCAGCCGCGAAAAGGAGGAGATCGTGGTGTGCTTGTTCGCCTTGATCTCGAGGGCGAGCGGGATCTTCGAGGGATACGTGAAGTACCCGGTCACGTCCTTCACATCGACGACCATGGCGTTCATGCCGTGCGCGACGAGCTTCTCGATCAGCGAGGGGAACGACGGATGACCGGCCATCGTCGAGTTGGCGTAGATCCCGCTCAGCGCGCCGTTCTCGTCGCTGGGCCAACCGAGGCGCGCCGCGTCGCCGGTCTTGGGGACCTCGGAGACGATGTGCGGCACCACGATCTTCGTGCCCTCGGCCAGGGGCGCATAGCCGGCCTTGGGGTTCGCCTTGAGCATCGCGGCGACCAGATCGCCCTCGGCGTAGAGCGTGGTCAGGTCGACGTACGCCTCGGCGAGCGAGCGCAGCGTCTGGCCCTTCTTCGCGGTGTGCGTGACGACGAGCTCTGGACCATCCTCGTCGATGGCTCCGCCGTCGGGCAGATGGGCGATCACGAAGGACTTCAATATCTCCTTCGGGCTGAGCACGACGGGCGCAGGCTTCGGCGGCTCGGGCTCGACCTTGGCTGGTTCCTCGAGCTTCGCGGCCGGCTTCTCGGTCGCGAGGATGGGGCTCGGCGGTACGTCCTGACGCGCGCACGAGAGCGACAGACCGTGCGAGACGGACGCATCGAGACCGGGCAGAAAGAACGCACAAGCGAACGAAAGACGCAGCCAACGGGACATAGCGGACCTCACCGCGTGGATCCTGCGAACCGGGGGCCGAGCGGGCCAAGATCGCGTCGGAGCTGCGAAGGATGTCAGGTACGATCGTGTCGATATGAAGCGCACGGAGGAGGCCGCTCGGCCGGCTTGGGACGCGGGTGGCCCCAACGTGCACGCCGCGCTCGCAGCGCTGGCGGCCCGCGGGTTCGACGCTGAAGAGGGCAGCGAAGTGGTCACCTCGGTGTCGCGCATCGTCGCCGACGCGCTCGTCGACGCGCACGACGCCGAGGGGGTCATCGACTTGATGCGGGCGGTGGTGCGCCTCGGATCGAACGTGGTGAGGGGCGCGCGCGAGGCGACTCGCCTCCCCATCGCGCCGAGCGCCTGCGCGTCAGGCTGTGCGCACTGCTGCCGGGTGCACGTCTCGATCACCGCGCCCGAAGCGCTCGTGCTCGCGGCCTTCCTCCGCGATACCCGCAAAGACCTCGACGCGCTCCTCGCCAGGATCCAGGCGACCGCGGAGGCCGTGCGATCGCTCGATCAAGACGCCCGCATGACGGCGAAGATCGATTGTCCGCTGCTCGAGGGCGAACGCTGCGCCGCGTATCCCGTGCGTCCGCTCTCGTGTGCTGCGGCCAACAGCTTCGACGCCTCGGCGTGCGCACGTGGGGGAGAGATCCCGATCGAGCCGCTGCTGCTCGGGGGCCTGCGCGCGACCTCGCTCGGGCTCTCGGTCGCCGCTGCGGCGCGGGGCCTGGACGGTGGACGCTACGAGCTCGCGTCCGCACTCGCTGTCGCGCTCTCGACCCCTGACGCCGCCGAGCGGTGGCTCGCGGGCGAGCGGCTCTTCACCGCGACCGTGGCCGATCCCGCCCCGGAGCGGCTCCGGGCCACGTGTGACGCGTTCGTCGCCCGCGATCCGAGCCTGCCACGCGCGGCTGCGATTCGCTGATCAGGCTCCGACCACCGCGGCACCGCGGTCGAGGATGCCCTCGATGACCTTCTCCACGACCTCCCGCGCGTCTTCGGCGCGGCGCGAGGCGTCGAGGTGGGCGGCCGCGCGATCGTGCCGTGCGCGCAGGCGGGCCCGCGCGGAGTGGGTCGGATCGAGGGCGAGGGCCATTGCCCAGGCGGCAGAGAGCACTCGATCGCGCTCGCCGCGATCGAGCACGTGGGGCTCGGACAGTGGGGTGATGGCGTCGGTCTCGACCGCGCGAACGAGGGCGGCTCGATCGAGCGGCGGGATGGACAGGTGCACCGCTGCGCGGACGAGCGCGCGCGCGTCGTCGCTCGGGGAGGCGGCCAGCACGTAGCGCGCGACGTCGACGAGCGCGCGGCCGATCCGGCGCTGGGCCGCGAGCTCGGCGTCGACGCGGCTGCGAATCTCATCGAGCGTCTGCAGCTCCACGCCGAGACGATCCGCGATGGTGATCACCGCGGCGTTCTCGCGGTCATCGAGCCCGTCGCACGCCGCGACCTGCCACGCTCCGGCGACGAGGATCCTCGCGGTCTTCTGCTCGAGCTCCGGCGGCAGATCGAGCGCCGCGAGAGGAATCGGCGCTTCGGTGCGGAGGATGCGTGCGTCGCCTTCGGAGAGGCCGAGCGCGGTGAGCAGGAGCTCGACGGCGCGTTCCTCGTCCTGCGAGACCGTCCCATCGGCAGCGGCGACGGCGCGGGCGACACGGACGGCGAGCATGCCGTCGCGACGGGTGCGGCTCTGCGCGGCCTCGACGCCGATGGGGATCACCGCGCGCAGGCCGCGCGGCGCGCGGTGCAGCGTGAGTCCTTCGTCGATCGCGTGGTGCATCGGCACGAACCACGGCGCGAACTCCGGCGCCGCGTCGCGGACGAGCGACAGCAGCCAGGCGTCCCAATCGGCCATCACGACCGAGTCGGCGAGACCCTTCTTGGCGATCTGCTCGTGCGCCGCGGCGCGGCGTTCGGCGAACGACGCGAGCGCGCCCGGCCCCTGGCCGGCGATGGCGAACAGGGCGTCTTCGCAGGCGACGCGAAGCAGCGTGTGGAGGCGATCTTCTTGCCCGGGCTCGTGGTCGGTCACGCGCCGATGCTATCGCCCGGTTTGCGAGTTCGCCGCCCGAATCGTGCACCGAGCCATGCGAGCGGCGTGGTGAGCGCGACGAGCACGATTCCGATGGGGATGCGGGTCATCGCCCACAACACGAGACCTGCCAGTGCGCCCGCCAACGCCCCCTCGCGGGGCCCGGCCCGACCACCGAAGCGGCCCACGACCCAGCCGCCACTCGCGGAGGCGACGGCGACGACCAGGGCGGCGGCGATCCCCGCGGCGACCACGGTCTTGGGGGCCCCGATCGGCGCGCGGTAGATCGCCCCGACGAGCGCGACCGCCAGGTACATGAGCGGAATCAAGGTCGCGAAGACGGCGAGCGCGCCGAGGAGGATCCACGCGGCGGGCGCGCGCGCCTGCGGCACGCCCTCGCCCAGGTCGGCGTCATCCACCGCGCGTCGTGGCTGGCCGACGACCGGCAGCGAGACGCGCTTCTTGTCGCTCATGACTCCGCGACGACGTTCAGCGTTCGACGTGCCTTCGGTCGGTCCGCGCGTGCCTCGGGGAGATCGCGCACGTTCTCGACGGGGAGCTCGCCCACGAGCGAGTGGGCGTTGGCGCGCGCGACTCGGGCCGTGAGGAAGCGGCCGATGAGCGGTGACGGGTCGCGCCCCTCGGGGACGTCGAGGTGGACGATCTCGTTGCGCTCGCTCCGGCCCATGACGCGGGTCGGGACCTTGCCCACTCGGGTCTGGCTCGGACGCGACTCGCCCTCGACGAGCACGTGGACCTCGCTGCCGACCAGCGACTCGAGGTGGGCCCTCTGCTGCACCTCGATCGCGGCGAAGAGCGCGGCGAGGCGCGAATCCTTGACCTCTTCGGGGACGTCGTCGGCGAGCTTGAGCGCAGGGGTGTGGGGGCGCGGAGAGAACTTGAAGCCGAACGCTGCGACGAACCCGGCCTCGCGCACGAGCGAGAGCGTCTCGGCGAAGTCGTCGTCGGTCTCGCCGGGGAAGCCGACGATGACGTCGGTCGACAGCGTGAGCCCCGGTACGCGCGCGCGCAGCGCGTTCACCCGCTCGAGGTAGGTCTCGCGGGTGTAGCGGCGGATCATCCGCTTGAGCAGACGGTTGCTTCCGGATTGCACCGGCAGGTGCAGATGCCGCGCGAGCGTCGGGAGCTCGCCGTGGGCCTCGATGAGCTCGGGCACGAGGTGTCGAGGGTGCGGGCTCGTGTAGCGCAGACGGCCGAGGCCCGGGACCTGCGCGATGGCGCGGAGCAACGAGGCGAAGTTGGAGCTCGACCCGCGCATCGAGGGCGACTGGTCGTGCGACGAGGTCGACGCGTCGATCGCGTCGGGCGGCATCCAGCTGTTGACCGTCTGGCCGAGGAGGGTGATCTCCCGGACGCCGCGTTCGACCAGCGAGCGCACCTCGGAGACGATCTCGTCGAGCGGACGGTAGCGCTCGGGCCCCCGCGTGTACGGAACCACGCAGAACGAGCAGCGCTCGTCGCACCCCTTCATCGTAGTGACGTAGGCGCAGACGCCGCGGTCCGCGTGCGGGGAGGCGACGAGGAACGTAGGCTTGTCGATGTCGAACACCGTTCGCGCGACCGGCGGCGCGCCGAGGCGAATGGTGTCGGCCAGGAGCGGGAGCTCGGCGAGGTTGTCCGGTCCGACGACCACGTCGACGTGCGGGATCGAGGCGAGGAGCTTCTCGCCCTCCTGCTGGGCCACGCACCCGGCGACCGCGACCACCAGCTCGGGGCGCGACTTCTTGAGCGGACGCAGCCGGCCGACCTCGCTGCGGAGCTTGTGCTCGGCCTTCTCGCGGACGCTGCACGTATTGAAGACGATGAGGTCGGCGTCCTGTTCGCCCTCGGCGGCGACCCAGCCGTGCGCACGGAGGGCATCTTCCATGCGCTGGGAGTCGTGGACGTTCATCTGACAGCCGAACGTCTCGATCATGTAGCGGGGGGGAGCGGACATCGCGGAGGAGCGTCTCTAGCGCAACTCTGGGGCTCCGGCGACCCGGCGACGGGCTACGCTCGAGAGATGGGGGCCGAAGCGATGTCCCGAGCGATGCGTCGGCTGCTCGCCCCGGTCGGCCTCGCGCTGTCTTCGCTCGCCCACGTCCTCTCGGGCGGGTGCTCGGCGTCTTCGTCGTTGGCGGGGAGCGGGGGCTGCGACGGCTTCTGCACCAAGTGGGTCGGCGCGCACTGCCGCAACGGTCCGACGATGGACGATTGCATGAAGCAGTGCGTGGACGAGCAGACCCGTTGTCGTCCCGAGACGAACGCCGTCCTCAAGTGCGCGACGATCGAGGCACAGATCGCGTGCGAGACGAGCACGGGCCAGCCGCGCATCGTCGGCTGCGTGCCCCGCGAGACTTCGCTGAAGAACTGCCTCGCGTGCGACATGTTCTGCGAGTGGTGGTCGCAGTGCGCGGACGGGCCTGCGCGGGAGGAGTGCCTCGCGACCTGCCTCGACCCGCGCTGCGCGGCGGAGCACCGCGCCGTCGTCGACTGCATGATGCCCCAGAAGGGGGCTTGCGAGACCTCGAGGTGTTCCTGGTCCCAGGCGCGCGCCTGTACCCGCGCCTACGGGCAGGAGCAGCCGTTCCACTGGTTGCCCGTCGAGCCACTGCCGGGCGACGGCGGAGCGGACGGCGGAGCGGATGGGTGACGCATGGAAACCGAACGCATGACCCTGGTCGCCACGATCGAACGACGGATCGGACCCATCGCCCCACGCCACCGTGAGGCGCTGCTCGCGGTCGACAGGTCCGACTTCGTGCGGCCGATCGACATCGGCCGCGCCTGGATGGACGAGCCGCTCCTGCTCGACACCCCGTATGGCACGGGTGTCGCGACCATCAGTGCTCCGCACATGTACGCCCTCGGGTTTGCCGCGCTCGATCTCGGCGCCGGGGATCGGTTGTTGGAGCTGGGCAGCGGGTCAGGCTACGGCGCCGCGCTCGCGGCGAACGTCGTGGGCCCTTCCGGATTCGTGACGAGTGTGGAGGTCGATCCCCACCTCGCCCGCCTTGCTCTGCGTTCCACAGCCATGCTGCCGAACGTTCGGGTGCTCCACGCCGATGGCCTCGCCCGCGCCGACCTGCTCGCCGACCACCCGAAGTGCTGGCTGACATTCTCGATTGGAGAGTTGCCGCGAGCGTTCCTCGACGGGCTGGTCGAAGGCGGCATCGTCGTGGCGCCCATCGGGCCTGCGGACGATCAAAGACTGCTCAGATTCCAGCGCCGCGGTTCCGACGTGATCGCCGAGGATCTCGGCGCGGTCCGGTTCGTCGGAGCGCGAGCGCTCATCTCGGATGTTGACGACGACGTCTCGTTGCGCGGCTGACCGGCCTGTGGTGAAGCGGGCGCGAGCGGTATTTTGCGCGCTTCAATCCCTATCTCGTGCCCGGGGGCTCCACTATCATCCGCGAGCGATGACCGATTCGAAGAGCCGACGCGTGCTCGTCGTCGAAGACGACGAAGGCATCCGCGACGCGCTGTGCGATCTCCTCGAGAGCGAGGGGTTCGCCGTGTCGAGCGCGGTGCACGGACGCGACGCGCTCGAGAAGCTTCGAAACAACGGCGCACGCCCCGACATCATCCTGCTCGACCTCATGATGCCCGTGATGGACGGTTGGGCGTTTCGCTCGGAGCAGCAGCAGGACCCGTCCCTCGCCGACATCCCCGTCGTGGTGATCACCGCGTCGCGCCAGGCCGACCTCGCGGCGCTCAAGCCGCGCGCGTTCCTCAAGAAACCGATCGATTTCGACGAGTTGTTGCGCGCGCTGGTCTGAACCCGACGCGATCGGCGGGCACGCGCGTCATCGGACGTGGCGCATGCCTCGCTCCAGCGTCGTCCCCCCCGCCGTTCCCAGCGAAGGCATCTGGCCGGGCGAGCCGTGGCCGCTCGGAGCGACGTGGGACGGCGGCGGGGTCAACTTCGCGATCTACTCCGAGAACGCGGCGGCCATCGAGCTGTGCCTGTTCGACGAGCCGCACGGTCCCGAGACGGCGCGCCTGCGCCTGACCGAGACCACCGCGCACGTGTTCCACGGGTACGTGCCCGGCCTCGAGCCGGGGCAGCTCTACGGCTTCCGCGTGCACGGTCCGTGGGATCCGGAGGAGGGGCATCGGTTCAACGCCGCCAAGCTGCTCGTCGATCCCTACGCTCGTGCCATCGCCGGTCGCCTCGATCCGCACGGTCCCATCCTCGCCTATCGAAACGGAGACGACCGCTTGCGCGACGGCGTCGACGACGCGCGGTTCGTGCCCAAATCGGTCGTGGTCGACGAGCGGTTCGAGTGGGGCGGCGACCGCCCGCCGAGGACGCCGTGGCACGAGACGATCATCTACGAGCTGCACGTGAAGGGCTTCACGGAGCGGCATCCCCGAATTCCGCCGGAGCTCCGCGGCCGCTACTCCGGCCTCGCGCATCCAGCCGCGATCGAGCACCTACGGTCGCTCGGGATCACGGCCGTCGAGCTGTTGCCGGTGCATCACGCGGTGACCAACGGGATCCTCGCGGGCCGTGGGCTCGACAACTACTGGGGCTACGACACGCTCGGATACTTCGCGCCCGACGCCCGGTTCGCGAGCGGCGATCGTGGCGAGCAGGTCCGCGAGCTCAAGGCCGCGATCATGGCGCTCCACGCCGCTGGAATCGAGGTGATCCTCGACGTGGTCTACAACCACACCTGCGAGGGTAACCACCTCGGGCCAACGCTGTCGCTCCGCGGAGTGGACAACGCGACGTACTACCGGCTCGTGCCCGACCGGCCGCGCTACTACATGGACTACACCGGCTGCGGCAACACGCTGAACATGCGGCATCCGCAAACGCTGCAGTTGGTGATGGACAGCCTGCGGTACTTCGTCGCCGAGTTTCACGTCGACGGGTTCCGCTTCGACCTCGCGTCGGCGCTCGCGCGCTCTCTGCACGCCGTCGATCGGCTGTCCTCGTTCTTCGACATCATCCACCAGGACCCGATCCTCTCGCGGGTGAAGCTCATCGCCGAGCCGTGGGACGTGGGCGAGGGGGGCTACCAGGTCGGCAACTTCCCCCTCCTCTGGACCGAATGGAACGGCAGGTACCGCGACACGGTGCGCTCGTTCTGGAACGGGTGGACGCCGGACATCCGCGATCTCGCCTATCGCCTCACGGGCTCGAGCGATCTGTACCAGGGAGACGGCCGTCGACCGTGGGCCTCGATCAACTTCGTCACCTCGCATGACGGGTTCACGCTCCACGATCTGGTGAGTTACGAGCGGAAGCACAACGAAGCCAACGGCGAGGACAATCGCGATGGCGACGACAACAACCACTCGACCAACGGCGGTGTCGAGGGAGAGACCGAGGACGCGGTGGTGACGCAGTTCCGCGAGCGTCAGGTGCGCAATCTGCTCGCGACCTTGTTCCTGTCCCAGGGCGTGCCGATGCTCGTGGCGGGCGACGAGCTCGGACGCACCCAACGGGGGAACAACAACGCCTACTGCCAGGACAACGCGCTCTCCTGGGTCGACTGGGAGCTCGATGCGCGCAAGCGGCGGACGATGGACTTCACCCGGCAGCTGCTGGCATTCCGTGCCGCGCACCCGGTGCTGCGCCGGAGGCGGTTCTTTCGTGGCACCCGCATCTTCGGTTCGCAGGAGAAGGACCTCGCGTGGTTTCGGCCCGATGGCGCGGAGATGCACGCCGAGGACTGGGCGTCGCCGACCCGACGGATCGCGTTCATCCTCGGTGGCGATGCGATCCCGTCGCCCGATCCGTGGGGACGGCGCATCGTGGACGCCACGCTCCTCGTGGTGATGAACGGTGAGCGCGACCACGAGACCTTCGTGCTCCCCGAGCGGAGATGGTCCGAAGCGTGGACGCGGGTCCTCCACACCGAACCGACCGAGCGTTCGCACGTCGATTCGCACAAGGTCGCGGCGGGTTCCGTGGTGGAGCTCGGTCCGCTCTCCATCGCAGTGTTCGCGGGCGTTCCCCGGGACGTAGACTCGTGACCGTCGTGAGCACATCCCTCTTGCGCGAGGCACTGCGGGTCCTCGGGATCGAACGCCTCGCGCTCGGGGTGCACGACGCGTGTTTTCCCTGCGATCCGAGCGAGGACCTGGGGCGTGGCAGTCCCTACGGATCCCTCGCGCGCGACGTGCTCCGTTTCGCGGCGGAGCTCGGGTTCGACACGATCCAACTCGGTCCCCAGGGCGAGTGCGCGCCGATCAACCCGTCGCCGTACGACGGCGCCGCCTTCGCACGGAGCACGCTCTCGCTCGCGCTCGGCCCTCTCGTCGAGCAAGGGCTCCTCACCGAAGCGACCTGCCTGCGCCTGACCGAGGCCTCGGACGGAGCTCGGAGCGATCACACGCGTGCGGCCATCGCCGTGCGCGAGGTGCTCGACGAGGTGCAGGTGCGGGCGCAGGCTTCGGGGGCGGGGCTCGAAGCGCGCCTCGGCTTCGTTGCGACCCATGCGGGGTGGCTCCTCGCCGACGCCACCTACGAGGCGCTCCTCGTCGAGCACCGATACGCAGATTTCCTCGAGTGGACCGATCCGTACGATCGGAGCGGGTATGCGTGGCCGAGCGACGCCTCGCTCGCTCGACGGATCGAGATCGAAGCGCGGGGGCGCTCGGCCATCGACCGTTGGGTGCTCGCGCAGGCGCTTCTGCACGAGCAGCACGCGGAGTTCCGCGAGCACGCACACACGCTCGGTCTCTCGATCTTCGCAGACCTGCAGATCGGCTGGTCACGGCGGGATCTCTGGGCGAACCAGCGCACGTTCCTCCGCGAGCTCCGGCTCGGAGCGCCGCCGAGCCGCACCAACCCGGCGGGCCAGCCGTGGGGCTACCCCGTCCTCGACCCGGCGCAGCCCGCGGCCGTCCAACGCCTGGTCGACGCGCGGTTCGGCAAGCTCGCCGCGGAGTACGACGGCGTACGCATCGATCACCCGCACGGATGGGTGTGCCCGTGGGTCTACCGGCCCGGCGAGGACGAGCACGCCGCGGTCCGCGCGGGCGCACGTCTGCACGAGTCGCCGGACCTGCCCGATCTCGCGCGGTTCGCGATCGCGCGGGTCGATCAACTCGACAACGGGCGGGTCCGTTGGGACGACCGTTGGGTGCGTACCCTCGACGACGGGCAGGTCGACGCCTACGCGAGGCACGTCGATCGGTTGGTCACCGCCTTTGGCGGCGCGGCGAACGTCGCCTGCGAAGTCCTGAGCACGATGCCGTACCCGCTCGCGCGGGTCGTCGAACGGCATCGTTTCGCGCGCTTTCGGGTCACCCAAAAGGTCGGGCTCGAGGACGAGACGGACGTCTACCGCAGCGAGAACGCGCTGCCCGAAGACTGGATCATGGTCGGCAACCACGACACCGAGCCGATCTGGACGGTGGCCGCCCGCTGGGTCGCCGAGGGCGCGGGACCGAGGCACGCGCGGTACCTGGCCGACCGCCTGGTACGAGAGCCGTCGGACCGGGCGGCGTTCGTCGAACGCGTCGCCGCCGATCCGTATGCGCTCGCGCGCGCCAAGCTGGCGGAGCTGTTCGCCTCACCCGCGCGCAACGTCTTCGTCTGGTGGGCCGATCTGCTCGGAGAGACCGAGATCTACAACCGCCCTGGGGTGGTCGATCCACGCAACTGGACGCTGCGCATGCCCCGCGACTTCCGCGCAGTGCACGGCCGCCGTGTCGCCATCGGCGCCGCGCTCGATCTCCGCGCCGTGCTCGGGACGGCCCTGCGGGCGCGCGGGCATGACGAGCTCGCGCGCGCCCTCGACCCGGACGGTGTATGAACGGCGTCGTGAGTGAGCCTCCCCCGCCCGAGCCGACTGTGGTTCTGGACATGACCCCTCTCGACACCGACAGTCGCCTGCGCGGCTTCGGTCGATACGTGCTGACGCTGGCCCGTGGCCTCGCCGCCTTGCCCGCGTCCGAACGCGGGGGTCTCCGCCTGCTCGGTCTGACGCACCTCGGATGGGACGGCAGCTACAAGGTCACGGACCGTCTCGACTCGTGGTCGGGCGAGGCCGACGTGAAGAGCGATCCGGTCCGCCAGCACTTCGCCTGGGCGTATCGTCGCCGCGTCGCGCTCTCGATCGCGCTTCGCCGGATGGGCGCCGATCTGGTGCACCTCGCGACGCCCGACGCGACGCCGCTCGCGATGTGGGCCTCGGGCTGCAAGAAGCTCGTCACCTGTCACGACCTGATCGACTTGCGTTGGCCCGACCAGTACCTCTCGCCGGCCAAGGGAGGCAAGGTGTTCGGCCCGCTCATCCTGCGGCGCAGATACACGAGCGCCGATCACATCCTCGCGATCAGCGACGAGAGCGCCAAGGACCTCGGACGATTCTTCGGCATCTCGCCGGCGAAGATCACCCGCGTGTACAACGCGATCGACCACGCGAAGTGGTCGCCGGAAGATCGCGGGCGCGACGCCACGGTCGTGACCGGGCACGGCCTCGTCGATCGTCGCTATCTCGTCTACGTCGGCGATCTCGACTGGCGAAAGAACCTCGAGGGCATGTTGTTCGGCCTCGCCCACGCGCGGCGCGAGGGCGCTCCCGACGTGGTACTCGCGCTGTGCGGCCAGATCTCGGCCGACAAACGCGAGCGGGTGCTGCGCATGGCCGGGGAGGCGGGCGTGACCGACGCGATCAAGCTGCTCGGCTACGTCTCGGACGACGATCTCGCCGCGCTCTACCGGCGTTCGCTCGCCCACCTGTTCGTCTCCCGCGACGAGGGGTTCGGGCTCACGGTCGTCGAGGCGATGGCATGCGGTGCACCCGTCGTCACGACCCGCGGCGGTTCGCTCGGCGAAGTCGCCGGCGACGACGCGTTGCTCTGCGATCCCGAGGACCGCGAGGCCATCGGTCGCGCGATCCTCTCGCTCGCCTGCGACGGCGCTCTCGCCGATCGCTTGCGCGCCGCCGGTGTGGCGCGCGCTGCCCGCTTCTCGGTCGAGCGCCACGCCCGCGAGACCCTCGCGCTCTATCGCCGACTCGTCGGCGCGTAAGACCGCGATCCTCGGCGTGTCGCGGCTTCCAAGCCGTGCGCGTATGGACAGAAGCGGAGCAGAAACGGAAGGACGGCGGCGGGTCGTCATCGAGCGCGTTCGCCCGGAGGTCGACGGCGGCCGCTTCCCGATCAAACGGGTCGTCGGCGAAGAGGTGAGCGTCGAGGCCGACGTCCTCGTCGACGGACACGACGTGCTCGCCGTGCGGCTGTTGCACGCGCCGCTGTCGGGAGACGCGACGTTCCGCGAAGAGGTGATGGTGCCGTGCGGGAACGACGTGTTCCGCGCGCGCTTCGACGTCGGTCCGTGCGGGTTCCACCGCTACACCGTCGAGGCCTGGGTCGACTCGTTCGCCACCGCGTGCAGAGGGCTGAGCCGCAAGGTCGAAGCCGGACAGGACGTGCGCGTCGAGCTCCTCGACCTCGGCCGCCTCGTCGCCGCTGCCGCAGGGCACGCGTCGGGGACCGACCACCACCTCCTGGCGGAGCTCGCGCGCGAGCTCGAGGACGAGCTCGGCAACGTCGAGACGCGGGTGGCGCGGGTGCTCGCCCCGTCGATCGCCGAGCTCATGGTGCGAAACGCAGGGCGGGCCGATGCCACGCGCTACGCGAAGATACTGTCGATCACGGTCGACCCGACGTACGCGCGGTTCTCTGCCTGGTACGAGCTGTTCCCGCGATCGCTCGGCGCTCCCGGGCGACACGGCACGTTCGCCGACGTCGAGCGGATGCTCCCATACGTGCGGCAGCTCGGGTTCGACGTGCTCTACCTGCCGCCGATCCATCCGATCGGACGCACGCACCGCAAGGGTCCGAACAACACGCTCGTGGCCGGACCGAACGATCCCGGATCGCCGTGGGCGATCGGCGCGGCCGAGGGGGGACACACGGCGGCTCACCCCGAGCTCGGCTCGCTCGAAGCCTTCGAGCACCTCGTACAGACCGCGCGCGCCGAACAGGTCGAGATCGCGATCGACATCGCGTTCCAAGCGTCACCCGATCATCCCTGGGTGCAGCAGCACCCGGAGTGGTTCCACCGCCGCGCCGACGGTTCCATCCAATACGCCGAGAATCCGCCGAAGAAGTACCAGGACGTCGTGCCGTTCGCGTTCGACGGACCAGCGTGGCCACAGCTGTGGGCCGCGCTCCGCGACGTGTTCCTGTTCTGGGTCGCGCGTGGCGTGCGCGTGTTTCGGGTCGACAACCCGCACACCAAGCCCTTGCCGTTCTGGGAGTGGTGTCTCGCCGAGGTGAAGCGGGTGGAGCCGACCGCGATCTTCCTCGCGGAGGCGTTCACCAGGCCGAAGCTCATGCTCGGTCTCGCCAAGCGCGGCTTCTCCCAGTCGTACACGTACTTCACCTGGCGCACGACCAGGCCCGACCTGGAGCGGTACCTGCTGCAGGTCTCCAAGGGCGAGCACGCCGACGTGATGCGCCCGAATTTCTGGCCCAACACGCCGGACATCCTCCCCGAGGAGCTGCAGCACGGCGGGCGCCCGGCGTTCGTGCGCCGCGCGGTGCTCGCGGCCACCATGTCGAGCAGCTGGGGCGTCTACGGGCCTGCGTTCGAGCTGATGGAGCACGTCGCGAGGCCGGGCTCGGAGGAGTACCTCGACAACGAGAAGTACGAGCTCAAGCGGTGGGACCTCGGCCGCGAAGACTCGCTCGCGCCCCTCTTGTCGCTCCTCAACCGCATCCGTCGTGAGAACCGCGCGCTCTGGGGGAACGAGGGCGTCACGGTGCACCCGACCGACGACAGCAACGTCCTCGCCTTCAGCAAAAGGGCGGGCTCGAGCGTGATCCTCGTGGTGGTGCTCCTCGATGGTCACCACCCGCACGGGTGCTGGCTCGACCTCGATCTGCCGGCGCTCGGGGTCGAAGAAGACGAGACCTTTCAAGTCCACGATCTGCTCGCCGACGGGCGTTGGGACTGGCATGGCCGGCGCGCGTACGTGCACCTCGATCCTCGGGTGATGCCCGCCCACGTCTTCCGCATCCGCCGCTCGCTGCAGAACGAGACCGGCTTCGAGTACTACCTGTGAGCGCGAATCTCGGTGATTGGATCGCTGCGCAGCGGTGGTTTCGGAGCCGCACCCGCGCACGCACGAACACCCAAATCGTGGACACGATCGGGCTCGAGGACGTGGTCGTGTCCTTCGTCCGCGTGACGTTCAGCGAGGGACCGGAGGAGATCTACATCGTCCCGCGCGTCTCCGACCACGACGCGGCCGCGCAATTCGGCGACCTGGTGCTGCGGGTCATGCGCGGCGAGCTGCCCTTCCGGAGCGACCGCCTCGAGCTCCGGCGCGGGAGCGTCGATCTGACGGGCGTTCCGCCTGGCGCCGTCGGTCGCGCCGAACAGACCAACACCACGATTCGCTTCGGCGACCGGCTGATCATGAAGCTCTATCGGACCGCGGTGGTCGGCCCGAATCCCGAGGTGGAGATCCTTCGATTCCTTGCCGAGCACGGCGGTCCCGACGCGCCCACGCCACGGCTCGCGGGTGAGGTGTGGTGGGTCACGCCCTCCGGTGAACGGGCCGCTGTCGCGATGGTGCAGACGTTCGTGCCGAGCCGTGGGGACGCGTGGCAAGCGACGCTCGAGGCGCTGACTCTCCTCCTGCGCGATGCGCGGGGCGCACCCAGCCCGGCGGCGCTCGCGGCGGAGAGCGCGCGGGCGCACAAGCTCGGTGCGAGAACGGCGGCGCTCCATCGGGCGCTGGCCTCTCCGACCGACGATGCTGCCTTCGTGCCCGAGTCCACGACCTCGCTCGCATCGATGGGGGCGCGGGTGCGTCGCGACTTCGCCAGCGTTCTCCAGAAGCTCCGGTCGACGGGGGCGACGAGCGAAGCGGTCCAGCGCCTCATGGCGAGCGCGCCGCACCTCGAGGCGCGCATCGACGCCGCCACGGCACGGCCGGTCGCCGCGTTCCAGACGCGCACGCATGGCGACTTCCACCTCGGTCAGGTGTTGGTCACCCCCGAGGACGACTTCGTGATCATCGACTTCGAGGGGGAGCCCGCGCGGCCGCTCGACGAGCGGAGGCAGAAGGGGCTCGCGGTCCGCGACGTCGCCGGAATGTTGCGTTCGTTCGACTACGCGGCCGCGACCGTCGAGCGGGTGCGCGAGGGCGGCCCGCCGGGGTGGGTCGCGGCGTGGAGGCAGGCCGTCTCGACCTCGTTCGTCGATGCCTGGTGGGCTGGGGTCGTCGGCTCGCCCGCCGCACCGGCCGACGAGGACGAGCTGCGTCGGCTGCTCGACCTGTTCCTGATCGAGAAGGCCGTCTACGAGATCGGTTACGAGCTCGACCACCGGCCCGAGTGGGTCGCGATCCCGATCGAGGGGCTGCTCGGGTTGCTCAGCGGGGTGGGAGGACCCGAAGCTTGATCCACCGCGAGGCCTGCCACTCGGCGTACACGACGGTGCCCGGCGGGAAGCTCGCGATGGGCATCATCTCGCCGGGATCGACGTGCTGGTGATCGATCGCCTGATCGATCTCGTGGATGCGATGAGAGGGTGTGGCGGGCACGCAGCGCGCATTGCCTGGCAACACGAACGCGGCACCCGTCTGCAGATCGTGGGCGCTGACGAAGGGCATGACAGTCGAGACGCTGCGTCTCGCGTGCCAGCCCCCGCTGTGACGGGACCGTACGCAACGCTACGGCCGACTGTGCATCAACGCGGACGACGCGGCCGGGTGTCGCCGCCTGCGTCCTTGCCCTTGTGGTCTTTCGTGTGGTGCGCGGGCTTGGGATGGGTCGGCTTGCCGCGGGGCTTGGCGCGCGGATCGGCCGCCGGCGCGTCGGCGCGCTTGTACGGCCGCTCGGCGCCGTAGCGCTCCGGGGCGGGTCGCTCTGCGCGGGGCGCGGGTCGCTCTGCGCGGGGCGCGGGGCGTTCGGCGCGGGGCGCGGGGCGTTCGGCGCGGGGCGCTGGGCGTTCGGCGCGGGGCGCGGGGCGTTCGGCGCGGGGCGCGGGCCGTTCGGCGCGGTGCGGCGGCCGCTCGGCGTACGCGGGCCGCTCCACGGGCGGGGCAGGGCGCTCGACGTGTTCGGTCGGCTCGCGGTCTCGCGTCGTGGGCCGCGTCGGCACGCGATCGCGGCGGATGGTCACCCGCTCGTCGCGGGTGTCGATGTTGGCCGCTGCGGTCGCGAAGGCTTCGGCGACATCCGAAGCCACATCGACGGTGGAGAAGTGCGCGGCCACTCGGATGCTTCCGACGTCGGCGCTCTCGATCCCACCGCGGCGACACACCATCGCGAGGAGGCGGCGGGGCTCGGCCCCTTGCTCGCGACCCCACGACACGCGGAAGCTCACCCATTCGCGGTCGGAGCGATCGCGGCGTGCGGGGTGCGCCTGCTTGATCTTCTCCTCCTGCGGCGGCGGGATGTGGCGGACCTCGCGCGGCTCTGCCGAGCCCGACCAGTGGGTGCGCTGGAGCATCCGGGCGATGGTGCGGGCCACGTTCTCGCCGGACTCGAGTCGCTTGGCCAGCTGCCAGGTGTGCTCGTCGAAGCCCGTGAAGCCCTCGGGATCGGGGCCCGTCAGCGTCGTGAAGACGCGCTCGGCAGCGGCCGCGCGGATGTCCTCGGCCGTCGGAATGGGCGCGAAGCGCGGTGTGACGCCCGCGCGCCTGAGGAGGAACCTTGCGCGTGCGAGCGCCGGCGGCACCACCATCAGGATGCTCTCGCCCTTGCGGCCCGCGCGCCCGGTACGGCCGCTGCGATGGGTATAGGTGTCCGCGTCGGTCGGCGGCTCCATCTGGATGACGCGGGCGACGTCTTGCACGTCGATGCCGCGCGCTGCCACGTCGGTCGCGATCAGCGCGTGCAGCTCACCTCGCTTGAATGCTGCCAGCGCGCGTTCGCGCTCGCGCTGCTGCATCTCGCCCGAGAGCGGTCGCACGGCGAACCCCGCGTCGAGCAGCGCATCGGAGATGTCCGCGACGTCGGCGCGGGTACGGGCGAACACCAACGTCTGGCCATCGGGCTCCGAGAGCAGCAGGTTGACCAGCGCCGCCAGCCGATCTCGTGAGTCGACGAGGTGGATGATGTGCTCGATGTCCGTGTTGGCGACGCCGAGACGCGTTCCCTCGACGTGCACCGGATCGTGCTGCACCGAGTTGGCGAGCGAGAGCACCTCGCGCGGGAACGTCGCAGAGACCAGGTGGGTGCGGCGCTCTTCCGGCGTGAACGAGAAGATCTTCTCGAGATCCTCGCGGAATCCCATGTCGAGCAGACGGTCGGCTTCGTCGAGCACGACCGCGCGGACGTTGGTCGCGTTCACCGTGCCGCGCTCGAGATGGTCGAGGAGCCGGCCAGGGGTGGCGACGACGATGGCAGGCTTGCCCGCCAGCGCGCGCCGCTCGTCGGTGTACGAGGCGCCGCCGGTCACCGAGGCAACGCGCAACCCGAGGTGCGAGAAGAGCCAGGCCAGCTCCTGCTCGACCTGCTTGGCGAGCTCGCGGGTCGGGGCGACCATCAGGGCGCGGATGCCCTCGCCGTCGGCCATCACCTCGCGGAGCGCGAGCCCGACCGCGACGGTCTTTCCCGAGCCGGTCTGGGAGGTGATGCGCAGGTCGCGTCCGCGCGCATTGGGCTCGAGCACGGCGGTCTGGACCGCGGTGAGCGACGCGTAGCCCTTCTCGGCAAAGGCTGCCGTGAGCTCCGGTCCGATCAGCGCCTCGAGTTGTTCCATCGCCCCCCGTTAGCAGGGATTGCCAGGGAGGGCACGGCGGTGGTTGATACTCTCTCCAAGGCCGCGCTCCGCGGACGGACAGAGAATCATGACTGCCTTCGTCGTCCTTGCCTCGGTCACCGGTGTCTCCGTGCTCGCCTTGCTTGCCGCCGAAGCGTGGGACCTCCGCGGTGGCGGATCCGCCGCACGGGCGGCGATCTGGGTCGCGAAGCCGACCGCCGCCTCTGCGTTCGTGGCCGCCTCGCTGGTGAACGGCTTTCCTCCGACGGGGTACGGGCGATGGGTCGTCGTCGCGCTGTTGTTCTCGTGGTGGGGCGACGTGCTCCTCATCCCGCGTTCGCAGAAGGTCTTCCTCGCCGGCATCCTCGCGTTCCTCACGGCCCACGTGGCGTACGCGATCGCGTTCGTCGCGCGTGGCATCTCGCTCACTTGGGTGCTCTCGGCAGCGGTGCCGCTCGCGGCCCTCGGAGTGCTCGTCGGTCGCTACTTCGTGAAGCACGCGCCCCCGGGGCTGAAGAAGGCCGTGGTCGCGTACATCGGCGTGCTCTCCGCGATGGTCGCCCTCGCGCTCGGCGCGTACGGCCGCGGCGGCGACTCGCTCCTGCCCATCGCAGCCGTCGCGTTCTACCTGTCGGACATCTCGGTCGCGCTCAACCGATTCGTCCGACCGTCGACTCTGCACCGCGCGTGGGGGATGCCGCTGTACTTCGGTGCACAAATCCTCTTCGCCGCGACGGTCAGCCGCTGAAGAGCTGTCGGAAAATCCCCCCGGACTGAAGTCCGGGGCACCGACAGCGGACCTCAAGTCCTTCGGACTCACCGACTCGCTGGGCTGGTCCGAGGT